>ERZ1643246.21-NODE-21-length-235503-cov-36.446273_pt1 | contig 235503 bp, 206 predicted proteins | sample MGYA00579265_ERZ1643246 | MGnify/ENA primary metagenome ERZ1643246 (study PRJEB29033, sample SAMEA4952261) | chicken gut metagenome | biome: Broiler Chicken; feature: Gastrointestinal Tract; material: Caecum | place: Ireland | collected 2018 | study: Broiler... | reverse complement strand
TACGGTTCAAGTATAGTTCTTCTGTTCCTGTATATCCAATACTTAGATTTCATGCTGTCATATGCCTGTAAAGCATGAAAAACACCGCAGCGCTCCTGCCGCGGTGTTTTCTCAATTTTTCTATGGTTTTTTTGTATTTTTCTGTTTCCCGTTTTATTTTTTCTCCCGGACTGCAAATATGGATATCAGAAGCAGTACCACTGCCCCTGCTGTCATCCAGAGAAATGATACGTTCATGCCGTGCATCATTGCATTGTCGCCGTACACTTCCGCCGAAGCCGTGCTCACTACTGTCATGATACCGACAAACACAGCCGAACCGATCGAGCCGGCAATCGTGCGCAGCGAGGTGAGGAGCGATGAAGCGTCCGCCATTTTCGTTGGATGTACATTGCTCGTGCCCCATGTCAGGAGCGGCATCATAAGACTTCCGATGGCAATGTTGCGGATTACATTAAAGGCTGCCGCAACCCACAGCGGCGTGCTCATGGTAAAGAAATACATACCGATGTTGCTGATCACCAGAGCTGCCGATCCTGCCACGAAAATCTTTTTGATTCCCATGCGGTCATACAGACTTCCCGCGAACGGGCTGACGATGGCAGTCGCAAGAGATCCCGGCAGTGTGACAAGTCCTGAGACAACGGCCGAATATCCCATAACACTCTGAACATACAGCGGCATCATCACAGAGGAGCCCATCATAACCAGATAAAGCACCATGCTGGCGATCACACTGACCGCGTATTTCCAGTTGGCCAGAATCCTGACATCGAGGAACGGTTTCTCAAGGGTGCACTGGCGGACAATAAAGAATACGCATACAATTGCACCGGCCGCAAGGGGAAGACCGCCTTCGATACTGATCAGACCGAAACTGCTGATATTTCCGATACCGAGAGTAATGCCTCCAAAGGCCACAATACTCTCCACAAAGGAGATCACATCGAACTTCTTGTCCTGAAGTTCAAGTACGTCGTCAAAGACGATGCTCGATATAACAAAGGATACCGCCATGATCACAAGAGCCACCCAGAAGATCGATTTCCATCCGAATGCATCGATCATAAGTCCTGCGATCGTCGGCGCCACTACCGGAGCTGCTGTGGTAGCCAGCCCGTAGGTTCCCATCATTGTTCCTTTCTTCTCAACAGGGTAAACCGTCAGGATGATGACCTGCGCCGCTGTCATCAGGATGCCGTTGCCGCACGCCTGTATCACTCTTCCGGCCATCATCAGCCCGAAATTTCCGGCAAAGATACTGATCAGGAGTCCGATGATAAAGGCGGCAATCCCCGTCAGATACAGCTTTTTCGTAGGAAACTTTGTAATGAGAAATGCAGTCAGAGGCATGATCATTCCCATTGCCAGAGAGTACCCGCTGGTGATCCACTGTCCGATCGACGTACTGATTCCAAAATATTCCACTACATTGGGCAGGGCCGTTGTCATCGCTGTGGATAAGATTGATGATGCGATTCCTGATACGACCAGACAGAGAAAAATCATTGTCCTTCTGCCGCTGCTTAACTGTATTTCTTTTTTATTTTCCATGATGTTCCTCCATTCTGTGCCATACTTTCTGATTGATATTGTCTGCCATCCGCTGCAGGGTACGTTCTGTCAGCGCCAGTTCCTCCCGGGGGATATCCCGGCTCAGCGTCTCATAGAAGTCTGCGTGGACTGTCTTGATCCTCTCAGCTGCCGGAATGGCTTTCTCTGTCAGATACAGATGCTTCACCCTCCGGTCCTTCTCATCTCCTGCGACGCGTATATATCCTACTTCGCCGAGTTTCTTTATTGTCTTTGTCAGCGTGGCACGGTCAACGCGGAACCGTTCCGCCATCTCCTGAGAAGTCGCACCCGGATGAGTGTAAAGATACTCCACATAGAACTGCTGGCCCCAGCCGATCTCAAATTCCGAGAGTCCCCGGTCATAATACATTTTCATGAGCCGGTCAAAAATCGATACCCAGCGTCCCATTTCCGGGAACCAATGCTCGCACATACTGAAACGCCTCCTGTCAAATTCATCAGATACTATGATTGAACGGGGATTTCCCGTTCCGAATGGGAACTATATCACATTTTTGTAGCGGGCGCAACTATTTTTGTAAAATTCGCAGTGCAGTTAGTTCCATCCGCTGATGTTATAAATCTGTCCGGTCCATACTTTTTATTACCTGAAACACAAAAATACCCCGGTTCTGCCCTAAAGCAGACGAGGTATTTTCTGTCATCAGTATTTTGTGCCATACTTAAGCGCCCATCTTCTCCAGCGCATAGACAGCCGCTCCCGCAGCACCCACGATCTCCGGCTCTTCGCAGATATAGAGCTTTGAACCGATCTTCTCTTCCACCGCGCGCACCACGCCCGGATTCTTCGCCACGCCTCCGGTCATCATGAATTCCGGCTCCATGCCCACACGCCGCAGCAGACCGGAAGCCTTGTTGGCGATGGCATGGCAGACGCCGTCCGCGATGTCCGCTTTCTCCTTGTTATTGGCGATCAGAGAGATCACTTCGGACTCCGCAAATACCGAGCACATGCTGGTGATCTCAATCTTCTCCTTAGACGTCAGGGCGATCGCTCCCAGCTCGTCCAGAGACACTTCCAGCGTCCGGGCGATCATCTCAAGGAAACGGCCTGTTCCCGCCGCGCACTTATCATTCATAACGAAGTCTTTTACCTCTCCGCTCTCGCTTAAGCGGATTGCTTTGCTGTCCTGTCCGCCGATATCGAGGATCGTGCGGATATTCGGATTGAAATAATGCGCGCCCTTGCCGTGGCAGCTGATCTCCGTCACATTCTCATCGGCAAACTCAATACTCACACGGCCGTATCCGGTAGATACGATCCATGAGATATCCTCCCGCTTCAGTCCTGCTTTCTCAAGCACTTCGTGGAGTACCTTATCCGCGCTGACACCGGATTTGGCTCCGGTACGGACCACGGAAAATGCCTTGATCTTTCTGTCCTGATCCATGATGACTGCATTGGTCGATGTAGATCCGCTGTCTATTCCCATTACATACATTGTCCCGTCTTCCTTTCTCTTTCTTTCCGGCTTCTTCCGCTCTGCAGTCAACGACTCCAGAAAGGCCTCGATCCTCGTACGCACCTGACCTCCGCTCTGTCTCGTATAGTCGGTCTCCAGCAGTAAAAGCGGACGGTCCAGCCATTCCTTGAGCCATGCGTATTCGTAAGCATAATTATCGCAGAACTGCACCGTGTGATAGATAATGCCGTCCACACTTCCCGCGCTTCTGCGGATCAGCTCATCGCGGCCTGCCGCCTGCTCCATCCTCATGCATGGGAACTGACTCAAAAGTCCTCTTGCATATCCGGTCAATACATCTTTTTCGTCGACAAGGATCTTTCTGCCAAGTCCCGTACAGGTAAGGTCAAATGCCACATTTGCCCCGTTCTCCGCAAGGATCTTTTTTATACTCTCGTTGGCACGGGCTCCGATAATACCGATGTTAAGGGCATTGTCCTTTACGTCATACTGCCGTGCTTCCTCTTTTTCTTTTAAATATGCACAGAATTTCTCTTCGTCAAATGTTTTTCCCGAGAACTTCTCGTATTCTTCTATCATTGTACGGATACGCTGCTCATACAGAGTGATCCCCGCATCTTTCGTGATCCGGGGCGTATCCAGCATATAGATAAACTTGTCCGGGAATTCTTCTCTGAGCACATCATAGAGCCTGCGGATACTGTCGCAGCAGGTCGTCAGGATCACCCCTTCATAATCACTGCTCATGACCTCTTCCAGCACGCCCTTCGCAAAGCTGCAGATATTCGGATGCATCCGGATCTCCGCCTGATTAAAATTGGTCACATCCGGCTCGATCCGCTCCATCTGAACTCCCATGGATTCAAACACTTCTACCGGTGCGTATTTACATATATAACCTAGCATGCTCTCTCCTGCTCCTCCTCTGTAATCTGGCCCCTGCTGTTCTTACCGGCGTCTCCGTCCGTCTCTGCCGGGCTTCCGTTTTCCAGCATCTCCAGAAATGCTTCCAGACGCGTCTTGATCTGGCCGTCATGGCTGTTCCTCCGGTCAATGCCGTCTCCGTCAAGGATCAGCATGGGAATATCCATCTCATTTAATTTCTCTTTGAGCAGAAGACTGCCGCCCGAAGACTGCTTGCATCCCCAGTGGCAGAACTGGATGACAGCGTCCGGATGGAGGGTATCCGCCAGCTTTCCGACCATATCCGCCCTGTGGGAATAGGAGCCGTTGTACAGATTGCGGATGATCTTCTTCGCCAGCGCATGGAACGGTTTTGTCTCGTCCATCTCTTCCATGGAATCGATGATGATATCGCTGGCGATGATCTGGTATTTCCTGTTGGAGTTAAAATAGCTCTGCAGCGTCTCCTGATAGAACGGAAGCAGATGGATCCACAGGATCTTTTTGCCGTCAAACTTCGGATAGTTCTCGATATCCTTTATCATAAACCGGATCAGATCAAGAAATTCCTGCTTGCCGATGAGCAGATGCATTCCCATCATCATATAGAGATGGCTGATCAGCTCGCCGGGATAATACCGTTCACTCTGCAGTTTAAAGAAGCGCATCAGTTCTTTTCTCGTCTCATTCTCAATGCGTATTGCATTTTTCAGTTTCTCTTCGTCAAAGGATTTTCCGAAACGTCTCTCAAGTTCTGCCGTGAACTCTTTTAACTGTTCTGCCAGATAATCCACAGACGCCTCGTCATTCCTGTAAGGAACGTCCAGAAAAGTAAAGGGGACGCCCTTCTTCTTCTCCAGATACCGGAACGTATTCAGGTTCCCGTCGCAGGACAGTGAGGTCGTCACCGCATACTCCGGCACCGGCACCGCTCCGCTGTCGATTGCTCCCACAAATGTCTTGTGGTAGGAACACAGCGTCGGGGCGATTCCCGTATTCTGCGCGTAGTCGATAAAGAAATCTTCCAGATGATACCCGCTGAAATAGCAGGAAAGACACTCGATCGAGAGTGTGTTCAGTCCGAAGCACTCCATGATCTCACAGGGTGAAAAAATATTGCCCCACACATAGCTTTCCGGGCGGGCCAGCGAGTCCGCCACAAAGGACATCATCATGGCTTCCAGCTTCTGATAGCCCTTCGATATTCCTTTCTTCGGAAGCAGCTTCGTGCGGAGTTTGTTCAGTTTAAAGCCAAGCAGCATCTGGTCCCAGCTCTTACCGGGATGTGCCGTCGTCTCTTCTTTTACATGATCAATATATTTATCTGCGATCCACATTGTATTCCCTCCAGATCTCACATTGCTGTCAAAATACAGTCTCACTGTAATCCCCAAAATGATACAAGATAAATATATAGCACATTTTCAGAAAAATTTCCAGGGAAAAATTCGCGGCCTTCAGATGCAGTTCAATCCGTGGACCGTCTTTTCTTATCGCGCACCGGCGCCGCTGAACCCGCATTCTTCAAGACGTTCCGGCGGAAGATGACAGGTCCGCCGCTCCTGCTCCACCAGCCTTGCTGCAAACTCTGTCGCCGGATGATGCAGAAGCTCTTCCGGAGATGAATGCAGCGTCCACATCTCTCTGATCATTTCCCTTCACCCCACATTCTGACCGCCTGGACCGGACAGTTCTCAAAGCACAGTCCGCAGTGCAGGCAGTGTTCCTGCCGGATCACAAAGGGTGTTCCCTCCGAGATACACTGCTGTGGACAATCGCTCTTACATTTTCCACATCCGATACAGTCATTCGTGATCTCAAATCCTTTTTCTTCTTCCACTGCCGGACCGATCGTAAAGGTTTCTCTGAAGATCGGGTTCTTCCCGAGATCAAAGAACTCGATCTGACCACACTCAATACAGAACGGCTCCAGAGTATACCTGCTCTCTCCCGGATAGACCTCATTCATAGATGGGTTTTCCTCAAAGATCCGGTCAATCCATTTCTTCTGATCCGCCAGCTTCTGCACTTTTCCTGCGAGCCTCACCATCTGGTATTCCCGATTCATCCCCGTGATCTCTGTATATTCCGTGCCCATAAGCTGCCGGTAAAACTCTTTTCCTCTCGCTGTGCAGAAGTAAAGCTTCTCATCTTCCACCAGCATCACATCAATGATCCTGTTATGGGGCATCCCGTTCTCATCTGCAGTGGCAAATGCCACATCCTTGATCTTCCGCAGTATCTGCAGGCATTCCCTTGCTGTCATCTTGATCCTCCTCGTCTATAATCCGTTTTAAACTTGAGATCCGCCGTTTTCAGCGCTGTTTTCTCTGTTTTCACTGCTATTTTATGGGGAGGCAGATAGATTGTAAAGTAAGCACAATATTGTGCCCTAGTTACCGAAAAGTAACTTTTGAGCCGAAAAAAGGAAGCACCTGCTTCCAAAGCCTGTGCTTCCTTTGTCTTATGTCCTCTGCCTGTTGTTTCTCAGTCTTTCTTATCTGTCACTCTGTCTGTAAAATCCTTCCACGCTTTTCCTCTCAAAGCCGTCGCTGCGACAACGCCTCCGAGGGCCAGTATAAGAAGCAGAAATCCAAGTACTTCCATACGCTCACCTCCCGGTAAACTGACGAACATTATGTTATGCCTGCATTATAGCACCTATGTACTGATTTTACTATATTATTTTCAGATATTTCACTTTTCTTCCCTATATTTTTATATCATATTTCCAAAATTATTTTCTATTTTTACCTATAAGTTATCATTATAATTCTTCCCTGCGCATGCTATTCTTAATTCACGATATCGGCGGCGTTCTTGCCGCCTGTACAGTGTCCGGCAGACAGCGGGCTTCTGTACCTGCTATCACAGCCCCAGGGCTTCTCATTTTCGGAGCTTTTCTCAAAGTGATTACCCGATGATGAATGGAACAAAGAAAACAGAAAAAAAGACATCGGATATTTCTGGTATCCGAAAGCACAAAGGAGGATATGCGTATGGCAAATGTGCTTCAGCAGTATTTTCCCATGATTCGGACGAGAAAGGAAATTCTCGGAGAAATCTCAGAAAATAAAAGACTGCGATGTATCTGGCAGGAATGGAATGAAGAACAGCAGAAGGAATTCATGAAGTTCTGCACGGGAGCAAAAGGGATCAAAATCCTGTATGATTCCTTTTTTAAAGAGATCATGGATCCTGATTCGGCGCCGGAAAGGCTGGAAGAACTGCTCTCACTGATCCTCGGACAGAAGATCAGGATCCTGAAGATCCTGCCGAACGACTCTTCAAGGATCGCAGATGAAAACTCGCTGGTCATCATGGACATTGTGATTGAGCTGGAGGATCACAGCATCGCAAATGTAGAGGTCCAGAAGCTTGGGTATAAATTTCCCGGGCAGAGATCGGTCTGCTATTCTGCGGATCTGCTGCTCAGGCAGTAAAAAGGATCAAAGGGGAAAAAGGGAAATACATTCAGCTATCGGGACATTAAGAAGGTATACACGATCATATTTTATGAACATAGTCCGGCAGAATTCCATCAGTTTCCGGAACATTTTATCCATCGGGCATCACAGAAGACGGATACCGGACTTAAACTTGATCTGCTGCAGGAGTTCGTCTTTCTTCCACTTGACAATTTCCTCGGGATTCTGCACAATAAGGGTATCAAAGACAAGCTGGATGCATGGCTGACCTTCCTCAGTGTGGATGAACCGGAGATGATCGTGAAGCTGATTACCGTTTACCCGCAGTTTCAAAATATTATGAGGAAATCTATCAGCTGTGCCGGAATACGGAGAAGGTGATGGAGATGTTTTCCAAGGAACTGCTCAGTAGAAAAGAGGCTGATCTTGCAGAAAAGGAGAGACTGATCGAAAAACTGAAAAAGCAGCTGGATGAAAAAGACTGATGTAAATCAGTTTATCCATACGTCAAAAGGACCATCTGTTGTCATGCAGATGGTCCTTTTGACAGCTTTCACTGTATCATGCTCTTTCACATTACTCATGAAGCCTGCGGATGATCCTGCAGATCACCTCATTCTCCGCCGCCAGCGGCTTCTTGTGCGTAAAGAAGACAATCCCTTCTGTCGGCGAGAGTACCGCCGAAATCACATTCCCCTCGTATAATTTCTCTGGAATACCCCCGTCGTGTATGATCTTCTTGTCACCGTATATATCGTTCAGAAACAGATTCAGGGCGTCCACCTGCTGGATCAGCCCTTTTTCAAGCTGCTGAAAATCTTTCCGCCGGGAATCCCCGGCTCCGGGCACAGGCTGGAAATCCGGAAAGTAAAATCAAAAAAGCGCTTCTCCGCCAATTGCAGATGAAACGCCTTTGTCCCACAGTATTCCCATTTTCCGTCTGTGTCGATCTATATGTAAAAAGGGCACTTGACCAAATGATCAAGTGCCCTTGCTATGTGTGTAAATATAAATGATTTTGCGGGCTTTGTCAAGCATTTTTTAATTCTGACAAGCTCGTACACAGCCTCCTCACTTCCTCTAACATAGTATCCTCTGCCTTCCTGCCGGCATCCGCTTTCTCAGAACACCAACTGCACCAGCAGCATATAGCACACTGTCCCTCCCGCAATGGACAGCAGCATCTGTCTCTTCCATACATGGAGTATAACGACCACGATGATGGCGATCAGCTCAGGGATGCCATGGCTTCCTGTCAGGATACTCACATCCTTCAGGCTGTAAACGACAAGCAGTCCGAACACTGCCGCAGGAAGGACCTTTCCGAGATACTGTACATATTTCGGCGTCGGTTTTCCCGCCGGAAATACAAGAAACGGCAGGAACCGCGTGACCGCCGTCCCCAGGACTACCATTCCGATCGTAATGATCTGCTGTGTCAATGTCATTGTACCTCTCCTCCTTTCTCAGGCGGCCGCCTCAGCAAAGTAAGCACCGCAGTGATGGCAAGCATCGCCGGGATGATAAAATTATCTGCTCCGAACGCGATCAGGCAGAGCAGGGAGATCCCAAGTCCCAGCAGCGAGCTTGTATGCTTTTTCTCCTTCAGCCACTGTTCCAGGAAGATCACCACGAACATGGCTGTCATAACAAATTCCAGTCCCTCTGTATCGAAATGGATCAGTGATCCGAAGACGCCTCCCAGGGTTGCCCCCGAGAACCAGTAGATATGGTTCAGAAGAGTGACAAAGAACATGAACCATCCCCGATCCACATCCTCCGGGATATCTGCGGTATAGTTGATGGAAAAACTCTCGTCGCACATCCCGAAGATCAGGTAGAACTTCTTCCAGCCCAGTCCACGGAACTTATCAAGCATGGAGATCCCGTAAAACAGATGTCTGGCATTGATCATCAGTGTCATGGCAAACGCCTGCAGTGGATTGAACGCTCCGAGAAGCATATTGACCGTAACAAATTCTATGGATCCGGCAAAGATCGTGATGCTCATCAGCATGGGATACCAGAAGCTGAAGCCGGACACATTCATATAGATCCCGTATGTAATTCCCAGAAACCAGAAACCGGCAAAGATCGGTATTGTATAAGGAAAAGCCGCCTTAAATGCCTTTTTCAGTTTCTCTGATCTCGGAACTGTCATTTTTGTCTGTAAAACTGTTGATTCTGACTGCATGGCTCTCCTCCGTATTTAAGTCTCATAATCCTATTACAGACTATCACCACATTTACATACAATCAACAAGATAATTGTATGGATTCTATTTCACAGGAAAGGAAGCTGTCATGCCGTTCAATTCGTTTTTAAACTACCCCATGTCATGGAAACCGGAGCGCAGCCGCCTGAAGCGGCCAGTCTACCTCTCCCTCGCCGAACAGCTGGAGAAGGATATCGCAGCCGGCTTTCTCCCGCCGGGCACCAGGCTGCCGCCTCAGAGGGAGCTGGCAGATTTTCTCGATATCAATTTTACTACCGTCACGCGGGCATACCGCCTGTGCGAACTGAAAGGGCTGATCTATGCAGTGACCGGCAGCGGAACCTTTGTTGCGCCCAATGCCGCCAAATCTGTGACGATCTCCGCCGGGAACCTGGCGGACAGCAGCATTGATCTCGGGTTTGTCAGCTCCTTTGAGCAGTGCAATGATATGATCGGCGACGCCGTTGTCTCTGTGATGAAAAAGCGGCGTCTTTCAGAACTTCTGGACTATGAGTATCCGACAGGAATGCCCCACCACAAGGCTGCCGCAGTAAACTGGCTGGAGAATATGGGCGTCCATACTGACCCGGACCATCTCGCCATTGCATCCGGAACGCTGAACGCCATCGCCCTTGCTCTTTTTTCCCTCTTCGAACCGGGAAACCGGATCGCAGTGGACACTTACGCCTTTGTCAATTTTATTGAACTGGCGAAAATGCACCATCTGCAGCTCGTTCCCATTACGGGAGACAGCGAAGGGATGCTGGCTGATGAACTGGAGGCACAGCACAGACTGAAGCCCATCCACGGAGTCTTTCTCAGTCCCTCCTGCTGTAATCCTACCACCGTCATGATCTCCGAGCGCAGAAAAACCGCCCTGGCCGATGTGATCGGCAGGTGCGGCATGATCCTGATCGAGGACGATATCCATGCTTTCCTGAGCGCCGGCATCATGGATGATTACCGGGGACCGCTCTCCCGATTTCTTCCGGAGCAGTCCGTCTATATCAGCGGCACATCCAAATCTCTCTGCTCCGGTCTGCGGGTCGCCTATCTCGTATACAGCGACCGCTTTCGGGATCAGATCCTGAGCGCGCTCTTCAATGTGAATGTCAAGACATCTTCGCTGGATGCCGAGGTCATCACCGAGCTCATCCTCTCGGGAAAAGCCGGTGAGATCACTGAGAAAAAACGGGCGCTTGCAGGAGAAATGAATGAACTGTTCTATGAGTTTTTCCCGGAACAGAAGGGGATCGGGCATCCCTTAAGCTTCTACCGCTGGCTCCCGATCCGGGATAAACGCAGAGGTTCGGAAGTAGAGAAAGATCTTATGAACGCGGGGATCCGTGTCTACCACTCGGACCGTTTTTTAAGCGGTCCCCGTGAGGAGCAGTGTTATCTGCGCATCTCCCTAGCCACTGTCAGAGAAAAGGAGCGTCTTAAGGAAGGGCTTTCCGTGCTGGCAGAGCATCTGTGACTACCGGGTACATTTTCCACAGTCCGAGCAGCCGTTACAGGTCAGTCGGTTTGCGCATTCTCTGCATGTTACCGGATGATAATGGGGGACATACAGATCCTCCTCCGGAATGTCATACCCCCATTCATCCGTCAGATGGAAGGAGATTTTCTTTCCCTGATAGTTGAGTCCGGATCTGTATGCCTGCTGCGACTGCGTTTTTTTACCCGGAATCCGGTAGACTTTTCCCTCTTTGATAAAACAGGTCCCGGTTTCAATAAAGTTGAACGTGACGTCATATTTTCTGCACGTATCGCTTAAGAGCTTCACCCATTCATACCGGCACGGGCGGGAGCCGTCATAGTTCTCTCCTCCGCACATCACCTGCTCGATCTGGCCCTCGGCAAGATATTTCTCGATATCCACAGGACCGATCAGCGGAGCTGTCATAATCCCTTTATGTTTAAAAGGCAGCCGGAAAAGGATGGGGATCCTCTCATCCGCCCGCCTCTGGTTCTCGCATGTCACATTGAAAAAAATATGATTCCAGCCGTCTCCCCAGTCATAGGGCAGACAGGAGGATACCCGCTCCGGGCGTTTTGTCAGCAGATAGAAGATCACATCTCTTCTCTGACGCATCACCGACCACGCTTCATCCCGCCACACATCCGCCTCTTCCAGAAAGAAGTCAGAGGTCATACAGACACGGATCATCTCACCGCTTCTGATCTTATACCGTCCTTGTCTGTCCCTGGACAGAGGATAACGGAATCCGTTCTTCGTCCTGTAGATCCGGCTCCCGTCTTGATCCCGCATCCGGTCCAGGAAATACATATAACAGTTTTCACAGCCCTCCGAGCACTTTCTGCAGCCGTGCCAAGGGTTCCAGATGTCGTGCATTGGCTTTTCCGCTCCTTTCGTACAGCAAAGATATACCACGTGCGCAGGGAAGGAAGCGCCGCGAAGCGGCATTTACTTCTCAAGCCGTGGGTTGCGCTTTTTGCGCAATCATTATATACCTTTTTCCTTATAGTGCGTGAATTTCCTTCTCCAGCTCTCCAACGGCTTCCATCATGGTTTCAAAAGATGGAATCTCCCCATAGAGCATATTCCGCATGGCAGAGTAATCTTCCTGCAGCGCACTCAAACGGTAAGACGGAGGAAGCAGCTTTAAGGTAGCCGGAACAGCTTCCGGGTAATGCGCCCAGGCCCGCGGATAAAACTTCATCTTGAAATCAACCACTTTTTGCAGCAGGCTAAGCTGTGCAAACGCTTTTTCCTTCACAGGCGATTTTGACATACAGTAAAGGTCATAATAATGGCGGGAATACCTCTGGGGCATGGAAAGATGTTTAGGCCGGTTGGCCTCATGGTGAAGAATCGTCGCCTTTTCCCAGAACGTCCGCTCCGGCGCCACCGTCAGAACAGAAACCTCTTTCTGCTTGAATAACTTTGGATACTGCTCCGCAGAATACGGTACAATATCCACCAGCTGTGCCGGTGTCCAGGCTGCCAGCGCCCCAATCTTCAGCCGGATCACCTGCAAGGTAGAGGCATCGCTAAACAGGTTTGGATAAGCGAAAATCACTGTCTGTTTATCTTCCTTGTCTATGTAAAGATTGGCTGGAAGGCCCAATTCAGCAGAAAGTCCTTCCCGGACCTGCGGGCAGAAGGTTTCTGCCAGGAAAACCTCGGCCTTTCGGTTCGCCTCTTTATTGAAGGCATCCTGCTTGGTGTTCGAGCGTTTTTCCCAGGGTTCATTGACACCATACCCCAGGACACGCCAATCCAGAATCAGATCAATGTCCTCGGAAAACCGGCTGATAAGGTGATACCCTTTGGATAAGCTGGTCCCGCCCTTAAATGTGACCGCCTTTTTCCATGGGGAACAGTGAAACAGATAATCCAGCGTCAGGCATACCCAAAAATCTTTTTCCACAATGGCATCGTGAAGGCCGGTTTTTGCTGCAGTGTTATGAAACAGCTCCCGCCGGTCATCAGCCGGAAGTCTGGCAATCTCAATCATTTTCTCTTTCTCCTTTGCAGATCTCTTTAATCACAGTGTAAATCCAATCCGTCGCTTCGGCCCCTTCTGCAAGAAGTGCTGTCTTTTCATCTTCATTCAGCCTGTGGGAAAGCACCCGTATGGTTTTTTCATCCACATGTTCTTTCCCCAGGGTCTTTAACGCCTGGATCACCAGGATCGTCATAGGCGACAGGCCCGTGACCTCCTTGTTGGTCCGGTGCTTAAATTCAATCTTTGTCTTATCCCATTCATAGGTTTTATATGGTCCGTCACTGATATAGGACCATACTGCCGTTACCTGAGTAGACAGCCCCAGCATATTTAATGCGGTATCTCCACAGGGAGCGATCGTCCAATGATAGCATCTCGCCAATGCTTTGGCAACCGCATCCGGGTCCGCCGCCACATATTCCCCAAGGAGCTTACTGAATTTCGGCTTTTCAAAGACGCCTTTCAAAATACGCCGGAGTGTACCAGCCTGCACAAGCCGGTTCAGGTTTCTTCGTATGGTCTCGCTGTCCGCTACATCCGAAAAATCGGAAACAATAAAAATCGTACCGTCAGGAGCCGCACCAATGCGGTTTTGAATCGCTTTCGCATAACCGTATGCCATGCGTATCACCTCCTTTTTGTCCCGTTTATTATATATAATTCAGGACAAAAAAGCAATAGACCTGTCCCCTTTCGTAAAGAGTTCCCCCAAAAAGACTTCTTCATACATCATGGCAAGATAAAAAATGTATCTCGGTAACGAATAGCCAATGAATCTGCTGGTTTTCATTTTAATTTTTTTAATACTTCCCCGATATCCCCGTCGATGCAGATCGACCTCTTCGCAATCTCCTGGGGACACGCCGCCTGTCCTGCATTGACACAGGCATAGACGGCATTTTCATCGCGGGCGGTCAGCTGCCAGAAGGGATACTTGATGATTCCCGGAGTGTTATATCCTACTCCCAGTTCCAGATAGAGGATCTTCTTTCCCTGATGCTTTTCCGAGAACGACAGATACCGCTCTGACGCCTTATACCAGCCCTTATCCTGAACGAAGGTATCGTCTGCCCGGAGATTCATGGTCAGAGGCTTCCCGCAGTGGGGACAGCGCGGGATCAGCTCTGACGGGATGCGCATGTCCTTCTGCTCTTCCATCATCCTGCGGACTGTCTCCTCATTGTCCCACGTCTCCTGGCAGCACGGCTCAGAGCACTGGAACAGCCCGTAATCCCCCTGGGTATAGAACAGTCTCTTCTTGTCGAACCCTGCTTTCTGGAAGCAGTGATCCACATTTGTCGTCAGGACAAAATAATCCCTGTCCTTCACAAGCGCGAATAATTCCTCATACACCGGCTTCGGAGCATCCATATACCGGTTGATCCAGATATTACGGCTCCAGTACGCCCAGTGCTCTTCCAGCGTATCATAAGGATAAAATCCGCCTGAATACATATCGCCAAATCCATATTTTCTCTCGAAGTCTGAGAAATATTTTTCAAACCGCTCACCGTCATAGGTAAATCCTGCCGATGTGGAAAGCCCTGCGCCGGCTCCAATGATGACCGCGTCGGCATCATCCAGCGCTTCTCTCAGCCGCCTGATCTTTTCAGAATATGTCTCTGCATTTTTCCTTGTAAATATATTTGCAAACATGGAACTCCTCCTTCAGCCCGCAGACGGCGGACGCGGATTCATACAGCTTCCGCCTGCCGTCAGTCATTCTTTTTTTATGATACCATTATAATAAAATCACGTGGGGAGATGAAGTACGCACTTTTTTATTACCTGGTTACCAGAAAGGATCATGCTGAAATCTCTGTTGATTCATTTTGAATCCTGCACTATAATCTGAATGTAACATTCCTTTTTGAACTAATGGAATAAAATTCAGTCTATATCTATATAAGATGAGGTGATAAAATGCTGACGAAAGAAGAGATGCCGGCATGTCCGGTGGCGACTACAGTACAGCTGATCGGGAGTAAATGGAAGCTCCTGATACTGAGGAATCTCCGGATGCGCCCGTGGCGCTTCAATGAACTGCGCAGGGATCTGGAGGGAATCAGCCAGAAGGTGCTTACAGACAGCCTCCGCGCCATGGAAGAGGACGGGATCGTCAACCGCACAGTCTTTCCGGAGGTGCCGCCCAGGGTGGAATATTCCCTGACACCGCTGGGGCAATCCATGGGTCCGATCCTTGACGCGATGGAACAATGGGGGATTGAATACAAAAAAAATATTCAGTCACAGGATATGTGATACGCAAGACACGAATACCGCCCTGGCGGAGATAACTCCTTCGCAGGACGGTATTCTGGTCAATAAGAAATCCTTTTACTCAGCGCTCCTTTTTCTCCTCACATGCCGGATCATCCCTTCCACCGCTGCATTTGCATTGACCACGGTCAGTTTGATCTCAGGATGCATGTTCTGGAATACGCGAAACACTTCATCGGCAAACCCCTGCCCCATAAATCCGATCTCGCGGAAGTCGAATATAATCTCCCGGAACTCTTCCAGCCTTCGCAGGATTCTCCTTGCCTGAGAACGTGCCACCGGATTCCCCAGAGGGCACATATCCCTCATGGGAATCAGAGTCTTTACAAATCCTTTCTCCAATGGTGCGAATTCATCGAACACTTCTGCTGACGTCCGCACTGCTTCATTCTCCAGCTTCATCACAGCCATGGTTCCCATCCCCTCCATTTTTGTATAGTAAGAAATCAGATGTGACTGTACAAACCGATCCCTGTCGCCGCAGCGGTAAGAATACACTATATTCTCAGACCAGATGGCGAACTCGGTGAGCATTTTCGATACAAAAAAGATTCCTTCCCCGGAATGCCTGCTCGGATCTGTCGTCAGCCTTCCCTTATAGAGTTCCAGTGCGGCCTGCCGCCGATCAAGCGCAAGACCATACTTTTCGTCCGCATACTTCTGTATATTGCGGAAAATCCCCACTCCATTGTCCACAATTGAAATTTCAGTATACAGCGGATCCTTCTGCAAAGAAAAAATGATCTTATCACCGCCAGAATGTTCGATCGCATTGTTCATAATTCCAGTGAAAGCATACGACCAGATGTCCTGTACATTGTTCGAAAGGTCTTCAAGGAACGGCGCGCGCCTTCAGCTGGCGCGCGCACTGCTTCCGCACAAAGTAGAAGCAGACTGCCTGCATGATGATCGTAAAGATCCATGATCCAGGATAAGAGATAAAGAGGAAATACAGAGACCTGTGCTGCGGGAAGAACACATAGATCCAAAGGATCCTTGTGCCCACTGTCCCGATAATGGACAGGACCATGGGCACTGCCGAATGTCCCATTCCGCGCAGCGCTCCCGGTATCAGATCCATGATCCCGCAGAGGAAATACGGCACTGTGGTGATCGACAGGATCTCAAGCCCGCATCGGATCACCTCGCTGTCCGATGTATAGATCCCAAGGAGCTGCGATCCGAACACGTAGGCCCCTACTCCCAGCACTGCCGCCACACCTGCCGACAGGATCATGCAGTCCAGAAGTACCCGGTCCATGCGCTTCTGCTTCCCCACACTGTAATTCTGACTCGTAAAGCTCATGCATGCCTGTGTGACTGCGTTCACCGCTACATACAGGAAGCCCAGGATATTATTCGCCGCCGTGTAGCCCGCCATTGCAGTTGAGCCGAAGGAATTCACGGATGACTGCAGAAGCGCGTTGGAGAAATTGATCACTGTGCTCTGGATCCCGGCCGGTATTCCAACCTGAAAGATCCTCTTCAGATAGATCCATTTTATCGTCAGCTTTGAAAAACGGAGCTGATAACTTCCCTCTGACCGATGGAGGCACCAGAGTACCAGGACTGAGGAGATCAGCTGGGAAGTCACGGTTCCGATCGCCACGCCGGCTACGCCCAGAGGAATCACGATGACCAGGAGCAGATCCAGCACCACGTTCGCCATTCCCGCCGCCGCAAGGAATATCAGCGGCCGCTTCGTGTCTCCGACCGCTCTTAATATAGCAGCCCCATAGTTATAGAGCATGAAAAACGGCATTCCACAAAAATAGATCCTCATATAGACTGTCGACAGGTCGATCACATCAGCCGGCGTATCCATGAGCTGCAGCGCCAGCCTGGAGGCCGCCACTCCGACGAACGCCATGATGACTCCGCTGATCAGCGCCAGCGTGATCGCCGTATGTACTGACTCCGACATTTCTTTCTCGCGTCCTGCCGCAAAATACCTCGCCGCCAGGACATTGGCGCCGAGGGAAATTCCGATGAACAGATTTGTGAAAATATTGATCAGGGCAGTCGTCGATCCCACTGCCGCAAGCGCCTGGCTTCCGCTGAATCTTCCGACGACAATGATATCCACTGCATTGAACATCAGCTGAAGGATGCTGGAGAGCATCAGAGGAAGCGAAAAAGAGATCAGCTTATCCATGATCGATCCATTGCACATATCTATCTCATATTTATTTTTTTTCAATTTTACCCCTCCACTCAGATTTTTGCATTGCATATCTTACTCTCTTCTTACGCTTTCGTCAAGAGATGACAGAGGGCTGGCGGGTAATGAATACATGAGACACCAGGCATAAACGGCAGGCGGCTGCCGGTCACAGATCTGTCTTCGGCATTCAGCCTGCATCAGACTTCTGCCGGCCTGTGGGATCATTCCGCGCAGACCGGCAGTTTACTTTTTATGATCTGGAATTATTGCATTTCTCTCTTTTTCTTTAAGAGCACAGCCGCTGCTCCTGACATTCCGAGCATTACAGCCCAGAGGAGGATGGAGTCTGTGTCTCCGGTCTTTACCGCTTTCTTTCCAGCGGAATTCTGATTACCGGAAGTATTCTGTCCAGCGGCGCCATTCTGACCGGCGACTATGTTCTGGCTGTTTCCATTGGTCTGAACGTTTTCGCTGTTCTGGTCATTTCCACTGTTCCCGCCATTTCCGCTGTTCTGGCCGCCCTGGCTGTCCGGATCATCCGTAGTTTCTCCCTGGCCGCCGCTGTTACCTGCCAGATTCTCCTCGACAGCTGCGATCGCATTCTGGAGATTTTCCACTGCGGCGGATACTTCTTTCTCCCCTGCGCCGCTGTCTGCATATACAGACTTCGCCTGAGCCAGCGCTGCGGTGAATGTATCTGCCACCCCGGCTTCTACATTCTCAAGACTCATCCCCTCTGCAGCCTGGATCAGCGCTTCCAGCAGTTCTTTGCTCGGTTTGAGCCTGAGGTCCGCTATAGCCTTCAGAAGATTCTCCCATGCAGTGTCCACTTCCGCCTGCATAGCGTCTGCATCGTCCATTACTGTTCTCGCCGCTTCAAGCGCTGCGGTAAATTCATCTTTTCCGGTGCTTAAATACTTGTCAAGATCAATACCGTCCGCCACCTCGATCACTTTCTCGAGATTCGTCTTGTTCCCCTGCTTAAAGGAGAGATACTGCATGATATTGATCAGATCGTGCCAGCTCTGATCCACCATCGCCTGTGTGATCTCCGGATCCCCTGCCTGGGCTCTTTCCAGAACTGACTGCGCGCTGGCATAGATCTGCCCGAACCGCTCTGCCACTGACGGGATCACGCCTTCTGTGTCCGCCTCCGCCGCAAGCTCCAGAGCTCGCTCCAGCACCTGGGTATCAAGCGTCACGGTCTTTTCACTGACATTGACCCAGATCGGATTTGCATAGAAGCACAGACTGTTGTAATTATAATCGTTGATTGTGTCAAACCGTGTAATATTATCCGCAATGCCGGAGTAATCCGGGTCAGGAAGCGGATCCCCATTCTCATCCACCTCAGATACGGTTGTTCCACGCAGACGATAATAACAGTTCTGCTCTGCATCCGCCTCAAAAGTCAGAGTATAATATCCGTCTTCTCCCTTTGCTGCTTCAAGTTCTTCTTTTGTAAAGGTTTTTACGATCTTCGCATCGCTCCTGACCTCTCCATACTGATCCTCGCTCACTTTACCGGTCACACTTCCGGAGATCAGATCTACATGGTCAAGCTCTGGTTTATCGTTCACGTCGATTCCGGTGTCTGTTCCATAAAGTGTCTCATAATTATTGTTCTCGGGTACCCGGAATTTCACTGTGATCGTCACCTGATCTCCCTTTTCTGCCGCAAGCTCGCCACCCATTGTGGCACTTCCCTTGTCTGTCTCCGCCGTAAAGGTCAGATCTGAAATCAGATTACCGTATGTAGAATAACTGTTTCCTGAGCGGAGGCCGTCCACAACATCGCCGTAGTCATAGATCCCGTCTTCGCCCGGCTCCACATATACGTGGTTTGCCGAATATTCGCTCGCCCAGTATCCGCTGGAGTACTGCTCGTCCGCACTTACCTTAAAGTGGAAATCTGAGTTTGCAAAGTTGTATATCTTTCTTCCTTCTGAGAGAAGTGAATCCCACACGCCTCCGGTCACGGCGATCATCTCGTCCGCTCCGTTTCGGATATCTCCCTCCGGCAGTTCTGCCCGTCCGCTGCCTGACATCTGGTTGCCCGGCATGCCTTCAAAACCGAACACTACATCCGGAGCCGCGTCATTCAAACGACGCAGATTCTCGATCGTCACTTCCCCGCTGCCACCGTTGTGACGAGACGGATGATTGGGAAGAAGGTAGCTTTCCGGATAATTCTCCTGAAGCCATGCAGCTACATCATAAGCAGTCTGCGGGTCTCCGCTGCCGCCCTGACGGTCTCCCCACACGCTCTGCTCGTCCATATCATCCGCCTTATCATCCAGTGCGAAGAGAGAATCCGGATCATCTCCGGTGCCTGCATATTTCCATTCGAACTCGTGAATACCGCTTAAAACGGTCTGGCCGTTTTCATTCAGGATCCCAACTGAAGCATGATCCAGTCCCGGCATATCCCACTCGAAACCATTTGAGATAATCTTGTCAGTGTAGAGGCCTTTCACCTTCATCTTCTCAATCTCACGCATCTGTGTCTGCAGTGCAACATAGAACGCTGTATTATACTGGCCGTTTCCTTTTCCGTCTGTCCCATTATAGGAAGCGCGGAGATGATCTGCCAGACCAAGGAAATCGAATTCTCCATCGTCCTTCAGACCAGAAAGCTTTGCAGCCGGGTCTGCGCTGTTCAGTACAGACTCATTGCGGAATGCCGCGCCGAGCACATTGTCAAGAGACATGTAGGAAGAAGTCGCATCTTTGGACTGTCCTGTATGTGTGTGATATTCCCCTTCCATATATCTGCCGCCGTCCGCCGCAGTATTATCCTGTATCTCCATTCCCGGGAAGCGTGATGAGAAGTCAAGATCGATCTCCCCTTCATTGCCTTCGCCGGTCATAAAATTCACATCAAAGAAGCTCTTTTCCTCATCCGGAAGCGCTGCCGCATACGGTGAATATGTTGAGTAGTAGATCTTATCCGCATTCTCGTCAAATTCCAGATAGCGGAAGAATCCGTTTCCTCCGTTGTACGCGAACTGATAATCCGTCAGAATGCTGATCACGGGCTTTCCGTTTGTATTTTCCAGCATCTCCATTCCGGAACCGTGGCTGTGTCCGCCGACCATCATGAATACCTGATCGTAGTCCTTCACAATATTCCACAGTCTCGTGCCCTGGGAACTCAGCTGTATGGAGCTCGGCTCCGTTGCCGAACAGTTCTGAAGGTCGTGAGTCGTCACGATCGTCGGACAGTTCGGATATTCCTCCAGCACGCTCCTGAGCCATTCCTCATCTCTGCTGTCCCAGGAGGTATTGTTATTCTGCCCTGATCCGCTTCCCGTACATGACAGAGAGATCACAAGATAATTGTAGCTTCCGCCCTGTACGAACATATAGGAGCTGTTGCCGTCTCCATTCGGTGAATTCGTCAGGTACCAGGACGCTCTCCGAAGAAAACTGGTGCTCTTCCCGGAAAAGCTGTTGTAATAATTATGTATTCCGCTGGACCAGCCGTCATGATTTCCCATCTGTACGAGGAACTTGATTCCTGCATCCGGCAGCTGATAGAAAACATTCCGTGCTGTGACATACTGTGCGTCATCGTTATTGTCATCCACCACATCGCCAAGATGGATCACGCCCCTGACGTTCAGTTCGTCCGCTGTATCGATCAGTCCGCGGACCGCCTCGTTCATGACGTCTCCGCAGTATTCTACGGTGTTCTGCGTATCCGGGATCAGGACAATATTGTAGTTATCCTCATCTCTCAGCTCATAACTCTCATTGCTTCCGTATTCGCCGAGATACTGTTCCGGATCTTTCACCAGCCACTGGCTCTCGTCCAGACATCCGGAAGAAATCCTCACTTCCTGCAGGCTTCCCTGAAGGAACTTGTCCAGTGTCTGACCGCCTTCGTTCCACCAGCTGGACCCGATCCTGAAACGCCCGTCCTCGGGATCTGCATACAGACCTGTCATCTCATCGGAAACGTAATCTCTGAACGCCTCGCATCCATTTACATAGGTGCTGATCTCATGTCCGTCGGAGGTCACTGCGATGTGATACCACACTCCTCCCTTGTCCATGCTGACAGACCACGCTGCCGCCGTCATCATATGACTGTCGTCTTTATTTGCCGCAATATACTGAATTTCCTTACAGTTTGATATAGACGTGAACATGGTGCCCTGCTGCCATTCTGACACTGAATCAGCTTTTCCCTGGCGCGCGATCAGGCTCATCCAGGAATCTTCCGTCGTCCAGTCCTCAGGGAAATAATAGATGAACTCCATCGTATACCCGTCTTCAAATGTCTCTGAGTTGATCTCTGCACCATCCACAGTGATAAAATCAGCTCCTGCATTGCTGCTGTCCCCGTTAAAGACTATGCTGCCGTCACTTCCAGTCATGCTGTTGTCTGAAAACGAGAGATACTCTGTCCAGTCAGCCGCCTCCGGATCCTCTGTAGGCTGTTTTCCGGTATATAACTGCATCCGCAGGTCATTTCCATTTCCGCTCTGATCAGCAATGACCAGGTCACCGCCGGCTATCGTTCCGCTCTTTACCCCGTTCTCACTGAATTTCCAGTCCGCAACTACATCCGCAGCGTTGTCCGCCTGGGCTTCCTCTGCATGTACGCTGGCAGCCGGAAGATACCCGGCCGCGATCGAAGCGCAGATGCCCGTCACAAGCAGGCGTCTGAGCAATCCGTGCACACGTCCATTTTCCATTCTGCTTTTCCTCCTTCACAGTAAGTCTGATTCTAATTTTGTCGAGATAATCCTACCACTGTGGAACTGCAGATGATATCGCACGCCGGTTAAAATTTTGAAAGATTTTTGTAAAATGATATCCATTTCATCATAAAAATCCCGCCTGCAGTCTCATCAGCCCGCAGACGGGAATGGATTCATCAGCCGAACAAAGGAGTCGAATAATACCTGTCACCCGAATCCGGCAGGATCGCCACGATCACTTTTCCTTTATTTTCCGGTCTTCTGGCGGCATCAATCGCTCCGTACAGCGCCGCCCCGGAAGAAATCCCTGTCAAGATCCCTTCCGTCCTCGCGAAAAGTTTTGCCGCCTCAAATGCATCCTCGTCCTTCACTTGAATGACTTCGTCATAGATTTCCGTGTTCAAAACCTCTGGTACGAACCCAGCGCCTATTCCCTGGATCTTATGCGCTCCTGCCGTTCCTTCGGACAGAACCGGTGAGCCTGCCGGCTCCACGGCAGTCACCCGGATCTTAGGATTCTTCTCCTTCAGGTATTCTCCCACTCCGGTGATCGTGCCGCCGGTTCCGACTCCCGCCACCAGAATATCGATCTTTCCATCCGTATCTTTCCAGATCTCCGGTCCCGTAGACGCTCTGTGTGCCTCCGGATTCGCAGGATTGGTAAACTGTCCGGGGATAAAACTGTCCGAAATCTCAGCAGCCAGTTCCTCCGCTCTGGCAATGGCTCCTTTCATCCCTCTGGCACCGTCCGTCAGTACCAGTTCTGCTCCATATGCTTTCAAAATGTTCCTCCGCTCCACGCTCATAGTCTCCGGCATGGTGAGAATAATCCGGTATCCTTTTGCTGCAGCGATCGAAGCAAGGCCGATTCCCGTATTTCCCGATGTCGGTTCTATGATCACCGATCCCTCTTTTAAGAGTCCTTTTTGTTCCGCGTCTTCTATCATGGCCTTTGCGGCGCGGTCCTTTACACTTCCCGTCGGATTAAAATATTCCAGCTTCACCAGCACGGTCGCCTGAAGATTCAGTTCCCTCTCAATATTGGAAGCTTCCGCCAAAGGCGTGTTTCCGATCAGTTCTGTCATTGTTTTATAATATCCCGCCATTTCTGCCCTCCGTATCATGTCATTGTTTTAATAGTATTATCCTGTCAAGTCAAATTTATCTTTTTATCCTGCTTCTTTTCCCTCGCCGTATCATTTCACCGCTTCAAAAGCTGTCTCAAGCGCTGCGATCAGATCCTCCGCCTTCTCGATTCCGATCGAGAGACGGATCGTATTCGGTCGGATTCCCTGTTCTTCAAGTTCCTCCTTTGTACACTGGCTGTGAGTGGTTGTGGCCGGATGGATCACCAGCGATTTTACATCCGCAACATTCGCCAGCAGAGAGAAAATAGGGAGATTATCAATAAACTCTTTCGCTGTCTGAGCATCTCCTTTGATCTCAAACGTAAATATGGAACCGCCTCCCCGGGGCAGGTATTTCTCATAAAGCGCATGGGTCGGTTCACTCTCCAGGGAAGGATGATGCACTGCCTCCACCTGCGGGTGCGCTGCCAGCCAGGCTGCGATCTTCAGCGCGTTTTCCACATGCCGCTCCACCCTCAGAGAGAGCGTCTCCAGACCCTGGAGCAGAAGGAATGAATGGAACGGGGACAATGTGGCTCCTGTATCCCTCAGAAGGACGGCGCGCACATAAGTCACAAAAGCAGCCCCAGGCGCAGCCTCGGCAAAGGAAACGCCGTGATAACTCGGATTCGGTTCAGAGATCCAGGGGTATTTTCCTGACGCCTTCCAGTCGAATCTTCCGCTGTCTATGATGACTCCCCCAAGCGCTGTGCCGTGCCCGCCGATGAATTTCGTTGCAGAATGCACGACGATATCGGCGCCGTACTCGATCGGACGGACGAGATACGGCGTTGCAAACGTAGAGTCCACGACAAGCGGGATTCCATGTCTGTGCGCAGTCTGTGCTAGCTTCTCCAGATCCGCCACGTTGGAATTCGGGTTTCCCAGAGTCTCAACAAAGACCGCCTTCGTGTTCTCCCGGATCGCCGCCTCAAACGCTCCCTCTTCCTCCGGATCCACAAACGTCGCTGTGATGCCGCTTGTCAGCGGAAGTGTGTGCGCGAGCAGATTGTAGGTTCCCCCGTAGATCGTCTTCGCCGCAACGATGTGCTCCCCTGACGACGCCAGAGCCTGAAAGGTATAGGTAATGGCAGCCGCGCCGGATGCAGTCGCAAGCGCCGCGGTGCCTCCTTCCAGCGCAGCGATCCTGCACTCAAACACATCCTCCGTGGGATTCGTCATTCTTCCATAGATATTTCCCGTATCCCGAAGTGCAAACAGATCCTCCGCATGACGGCAGTCATCAAACACAAAAGAGGTCGACGCATAGATCGGTACTGCCCGGGCTCCCGTCGCCGGATCAGCCTTTTCCTGTCCGATATGCAGCTGCTTTGTCTCAAAGCTCCAGTTTGCTGAATTTCTTATATCTGTCATGATAAATTCCTCCTTTTTCTGTCAGTACGATATGCCGCAGACATCTGCGCCGGGCTTCCTCCGCTTTTTACTCTGTCTGATTTCTGCAATCATCCTATCACAGCAGCCTTCTTTTTGCTAATATGCAAAAAGAATACCTGGTTATAGGCTGAACCTATAACCAGGTATTCTTTCATGCCGCGTCGTACAGATGATCCCCTGCCCTGGCGCGGCGCTTTTCTGTTTTCTTCATCTTCTCTATTTCACATCCGGCTCGATCCTTATGTCACAGGAATCGCAGCCAGTCATCAGAGACTCTCCGTCCATTTTTTCAGTTCGTCCACAGACGGATTTCCATTGAGGAGCTTTCCTTCCCGGATCACAGCGCCCGGGCAGCTCGGCGCAAACGCCTGGACCGTCTTTCCTAAGCCGCTCCCTCCGGAAGTTGCAAAAAGGATGATCTCCTTTCCTGTAAAATCATAGCTCTCAAGAAATGTATTGATGATCGTCGGAGCCACATACCACCAGATCGGGAATCCCAGATAGATCCTGTCATAGGATGCGATATCCGCATCTTTGTCCGCCAGTTCCGGGCGGTAAGACAGATCATTCATCTCCACAGAACTGCGGGATTTCTTATCCATCCAGTTCAGATCCGCCTGTGTATAAGGCACGGCAGGCCTGATCTCGTACAGGTCGGCTCCCGCCGCCTCTGCAAGCCTCTCTGCAGTTCCCGCTGTTGTCCCGCTGGCTGAAAAATATGCTACAAGTGTCCTGCTCATAATACCAGTCTCCCTCCGTTTTAATTTCTTTTCGATCTTTATTATAGACCTTCTCTGTGCCGGTGTCTAATGCTTCTGAACCATTGCACGCTATGCTTATTCTGTATAGATACTGCGTATGTACGCCGCCTGCACGTCATCTGCGCCATACACCGTTTTTGAAACCTGTACGCCGCTTTCTGAACACTTCTGAAACCGCTCTCCGTCTGCCGTCTATTTCCCGAAGATCTTTTTCGCCTGTTTCATATTCTCCATGATCCGAACTCCGAAGGGGCGCCTCCTTTGGGCCATTCCCACTGTCTCCTCTCATCAGACATCTTTCTTTTGCTTCTCACTGCACAGCAGCTTCCGGAGCAGGTCTGCAAACTCTTCAATATAATAGCCGGTCCGCTCCTTCACCCAGAACAGACAGTAATTCCTCTGAATCTGCTTTCCATTCTGCATAATAGGAATGCGGCATACAGCAGAGCCTGCCGGCGGAAGAGTCCCCACGTCGTCCACAGGCAGGAATCCTCTGTTTCCGGCCACCATCAGCCTGCCCTCCTCCAGACTTTCCGCGAACAAAAATCTGCTCCCGAATCCCAGCGTATTTCTATAATAATCTTCCTCCGGCTCCTGCTGTTCTCTGGATGAGATCAGGATGCAGGGCGTACGCTTCAGTTCATCCAGCTCCACGGATTCCTGACCGGCAAGATGGTTTCTCACCGACAGTTCAGCCCAGCACCCGCATCTGAGCAGCTCATAGTTTGCATATTTATCAGAAAACGCCCTCCGCTGATCCGTCAATACAAGGTCCACACCCCCGAAACGGAGCAGATCATAGAGTTCTTCGTGAGTCCCGTTGACGATACTGATCGCGACGTCCGGATAGATCTGCGCGAACTCCGCAACCGCCTGGTGGAGCTCCTGGCCGCTGTAGCACCGCAGGTATCCGATCCTGATCTGGCGCTCGTCATCCTGCCCGATCCTGATCGTCTCTCGCCGTATATTTTCTATCTCATCTAATATTCCTTTGCTCTGATCATAAAAATACTCTCCCGCCGACGTAAGCGAAAACCTGCGGTTTTCCCGATGGATCAGTTCCACTCCCATGTCTTTTTCCAGCGCCCGGATCTGCTGGGATATGGCTGACTGGGAAATATAGCACTGCTCCGCCGCCTCCGTAAAACTGCCGCAGTCCACAACTGCCGTAAAATATTTCATCTGTCTGAACAGCACAAGATCACCTGCCTTTCTTCTGAATCGGAAATCTGCTCAGAAAATGAGCATGATCGGTCGTCATCCCGCGGTAAGATATCGCATGAACACGGTCCGCCTGAGATGTTTACAGAATAGCATATGGAGATTAGGAAAACAAGCCAAACCAAAGCCGACGCAGAAAACGGGTATCAGGACGCTTCACGTCCCGATACCCGCATACGCTCATTACTGCTGTTTTCCGCCTATCTCACCGGTGTATAATCCATCTTCGCCTCTTCCTCCGTGACTTCAATCTTAAAGATCACCGGCCGTAAACCGTCATTGCAGCTGCATATCGCAGTTCCCGGCTTTCTGATCCAGTCGCCGTAGTAAAAAAGTCCCTCTCCCGCGCCGTGAGAAAGTGCAAATACATACTGATAGACTGCTTTCCACGCCTCATCGCAGAAGCCTTCCGGCTTCGCATAATCCGCGTAGAACACCTGTCCTTCCCGCATCATGGGACAGGCGCCCAGCCCCGGAACGCCGTATTCCTCAGCAAGTTCTTTGTCAAGTGTTGTTTTCAATACCGTTATCTTACATTTTTTCATACAGATGCTGCTCCTTTCCGCCTGATTGTAGTCTCTCTTTTTCTATGCTATGATGAAAACATCCCAATGAAAGAAGGTGCCGCTTATGCTGATTCCCCGCTACTATTTTTCCAATGACTACAGGGATTTCTATGAATATTTCCTCACTCAGCCGCACACCGTAAAAATCTTCCGCAAAGATGAGTGTCTGTGGAATTACGGTGACCCCATAACTCATATTTACTATATCATATCCGGCGCCGCCATGACCACTCTGGAGCATGAAAACGGCTCGCGCAAGATCTCTTCTTTTCACGGAGAAGGAACTGTTTTCCCAGGCTTTCACCGGTCTGTTTTCAAGATCGAACAGTCCATTGCCACCAAGGCAGTCACAGATATGAAAACACTCTGTTTCACCGGCGCGGCTTTCCTTGAGATGCTCTCTGAAAACAGCCGGCTCATGCTGAGCACGCTGGACTGGTATGCCTCCTATATTAATCTTCTTCTGTACGAGAACGCACATCAGGACTACAACAGTTCCTTTGTCAAGCTGTGTAACCTGCTGTATCTCTTCACACAGAATTCCCCCGGCGGCAGGACCGACCGCATCGATCTGACTCAGGAGAACATTGCAGAGATCCTTACTGTGACTCGGGTAAATGCCGCGCGCAGCCTCGGTCGTCTCAGAGATGAAAAAATCATCGTCTCTCACCGAAGATGGATCGAGATCATAGACCAGAAGGCGCTGGAAGCATACTGCTCTCTTGAGACATTACAATCTTAAGCCCCGGCGGCAGTCGCTATGCCGTCCGGGTTCGCTGTTCCTGACTATTCTATCGGATTTCCGGATTTTCTTCTGTAACATTGTTTACAATAAATCCATGTCGCAAGAAAGTTTTTTATTATTTGTGCAGAATTACCTTTGAAATAATACTGAAAAATCGGATAAAATATCATCTGACGTGTGGCATTTTACTGCGTAAATCCAGTTGAAGGCCGCACTTTTTTTATTGTAAGAAAGGAGGATGCCGCAGCCGAAATATTTCCGGTCCGGCCTCCTCGCAAAGGGGAAGGAGCAGATAAAATGCCAAAAAACAAAACACAGGGAATTATTTTCGGGATCATCATGTCCTATGCCATGGCGTACGGCATGGAGGTCTACAATGTCGCGATCAAGGAGGGAGTGGATCTAGCTGCAGGCGGATTCAGCAACATGACGAATATCGTATTCCGGGACGCACTGATCGAAGCACTCTACATGGGGGTTTTCGTTTTTATTTTCTCCAATCTCTGGGGAAATCGGATCGGTGCAGCATTTGCTGCAAGACACTGCGATCCTGAAAAAGACAATCCTTACATATGCCAGCTGCTGCGTCAGGCCGGAACAGTCGCCATAATGTGTCCGACGATGAGCCTTGCAGCTTCCATTCTGTTCAACGTTATCCTGGCGGGAGCGCCGCTCGCACAGCTTCCCGCGATCTGGATCGGCACTCTGCTGAAGAACTTTCCGATGGCGTTCTTCTGGAACATGTTCGCAGCCGCGCCGTTTACACACTGGCTTTTCGGGAAAATCTATCCTGACCGCAGGTAATGTCAGAAATACAGGCCGCCTCTTTCCGGGGCGGCCTGTTTTCGTCTCATCAGTTAAGATTTCCCAGTCTGTTTACCACCAGCGATACCGGACCGTAAAAGTAATTCTTCCCCTGTCCGATCACCTCAATCGTTGTCGGCACAGTGGCGGCCTGAATGATCTGTGTAAATGCTACATTGCTTGTATCCGCTGTCGTGTGGAAGGTATGCTGTACCGCAGTCCCAGGCACTTCTGTTCCCTGCTGTTCCAGATACATGGACACAGTCATCGGGAAGTCTGCACCGCTTGTCGGACCGATTGTCCCATGGAAGGAAACCTGGTAAAAGCCCGTCTGCTGGATCACAATGGACGCACTGTTCTGCGCATGGCTGACCGCCGTCCCGTTTACGACGGCATTCCGGTCAAAGACCAATGCTCCTCCGGCTGTTCCGGTCTGCGGGGGCGTAGAGTAAGCTGACAGCAGTTCCGGGGAAGAGGTTCCGCCTGCCGCGCCGGTCGCGCCGGTAGCTCCCTTCGAGCCCGTCGCACCTGTCGCTCCGGTAGTTCCTCTGGGGCCGGTCGCACCTGTCGGGCCAGTGCTTCCTTTCGGACCTGTCGGGCCCGTTGCTCCCCTCATACCTGGCGCTCCTGTCGGGCCGGCCGGGCCGGCTGCTCCGGTCGGACCGGTCGCACCTGTCGGTCCCCGTGTTCCGTCTGTCCCGGTATGCCCCTGCGGTATCACAAAATCAAAAATCGCATTATTTTCATCTCCGCTGTTTGTCACCTGTGCGGCTTCATCCGGATTTCCGGTTGTCACTGAACCGACCCGCAGTGTGGCCGCTTCTCCTGCCGCTCCATCTTCTCCGTCTGTACCGGTCGGCCCCGTCGGGCCGGTTGGACCCGTTGCACCTGTCGGACCAGTTGGGCCCGTTGAACCCGTTGGTCCGGTCGGTCCTGTCAGACCCGTCGGACCTGTGGGGCCAGTTGGGCCTGTCGGACCCGTCGGACCTGTGGGACCAGTTGGGCCTGTCGGACCCGCTGCACCTGTCGAACCCGCTGGACCTGTCGGACCCGCTGGGCCTGTCGGACCCGTCGGACCTGTGGGACCCGCTGCACCTGTCGAACCCGTTGGTCCGGTCGGTCCTGTTGGACCTGTCGGACCCGATGGACCGGTCGGACCCGTTGCACCTGTCGGACCCGCTGGGCCTCCGGAGGGTCCCGTGGGACCCGTGGGACCGGTCGGGCCGGCCGGGCCCATCGGCCCCATCTTTCCCCTCGGTCCTCTCTGTCCGCATGGCTGCGGACAGCCCGGGCAGCTCAATGACTGCGCCTGGATCTCAGATTTATGCTCTTCCGGTTCTTTTCTTTCTTTAAACCACAGCATATCTGTATCTCCTTATTTCTGTTTTCTCTATTACTATATGACACAATCCTTTTTTTGCCTGTTTTTCCACTGCGCTGTCTTTCTGTCCTGCCGCCTCAGAGACCTTTTTTCATTCTCTGCGCTACGAAATATTCCTTATTTTTCAGATAATATCGAGAATCTGGCCTGTAGCTTCCTGCCAGTTCATTATACTGTTCCGCCTTCTTTCTGTCACCCAGCCGGTCATAACACACACACAAGGAAATTGCCGGAAGAAAACCGTAACACTCTTCTGAGATAAATGCTCCTGATGTCAGGTCTTTCTTCGCCCCAAACGCCTGTCTGTACCAGTAGACAGCCTGCTCATACTGCTCTCTGTCCTGAAAATGCCTTCCAAGATCACAACAGGTCTCCCCTCTTGGCACATCATACTCCAGAGCCTGCAAGAGCGCCTTCAGCGCTCCCATGTCATCTCCGATCCCGTACAGACATCCCGCGAGCTGCCTCGTCGCATCGATCTTGTTTTCCACCCATCCGTCCGGCCGTTCCAGAAACTGCTCCAGGACTTCTCGTCCCTTTCTGTATTTTCCGTGAAAATACAGTTCTCTTCCATAATAGTAAAGAGCCCGGCTGTCAAACATTTCTCCAGCCTTCTCCATGTCCTGATAAATTCTCAGATTCCTTTCACTGTCCCCCTCTTTCAGCTTTCTGTGCTCCACCGGGATCTCCTCATAACAGATCCTGCCGGACGGCGGAATCACTTCATGCACTCTTCCGAAGAACCGGAATCCCCTTCGATTTTTCACGATCCTTTCTCTATAGTAGGAAAAGGCAGTCTTCCCGGACGGCTCAAACGCAGCTGCGTAGGGCATCATGACCATATCCACATCCGCCCCAAGAGTCTCCTTGAGCCTGATCAGTTTTCTTCTGCTCTCCGCCGGGAGCACGTCGTCCGCGTCCATCCACATCAGATAATCCATCGTCCCATGCTCCAGAGCAAAGTTTCTCGCTGCAGAAAAGTCATCCCTCCAGGGAAAATCATAGACATTTTGGGTATATTTCAGTGCGGTCTCTTTCGTTCGGTCCTCAGATCCTGTATCGATGATAATGATCTCATCCGCCGCATCTTTCACACTGTCCAGGCATCTGCCCAGTACATCTTCTTCATCCCTCACGATCATACACAGACTGAGAGTGATCATATTCTCATCTCCTTTCCTATTATCCTATGGGGCAGGGGATGATTTTGGAACTCAGAATGCCGCTGATACAGGCGGCACAGCATCTTGACACGTACTTCACGGACTGCCGCCGGCATATCCAGTCCTTTCATCTTATCACGTTCTTGCATATTTACGCATGAATATGCACATTTTATGCATTTTTTATGCAATATATGCATAATTTGAATTTTTATAAATTTTCTCTTGCATAATTATAAAATGTAGTGTATAGTATGTTGTAGCTCAGACGAGTACAGAAAAATCGCTGTAAAACCGCCTGCTTCCGGCTGGCGGAAACGCGAATAAAAATACATTCAGGAGGCTTTATAAAATGAGTAAAGAAAAAGTTGTTTTAGCATATTCAGGCGGACTTGACACAACAGCAATCATTCCGTGGCTGAAAGAGACCTTTGGATATGACGTGATCTGCTGCTGTATCGACTGCGGTCAGGGTGAAGAGCTGGATGGTCTCGACGAGAGGGCAAAGCTCTCCGGTGCTTCCAAGTTATATATTGAAAATATCGTTGATGAATTTGCAGAAGATTTTATCATGCCGTGTGTAAAGGCCGGCGCTGTATATGAAAATCAGTACCTGCTCGGAACTTCCATGGCGCGTCCGGCAATCGCAAAGAAACTGGTTGAGATCGCGCGCAAGGAAGGCGCTGTCGCAATCTGCCACGGAGCAACAGGAAAAGGAAACGATCAGATCCGTTTCGAGCTCGGAATCAAGGCTCTTGCTCCGGATATCAAGATCATCGCTCCATGGCGTATGACAGATCTCTGGACAATGCAGTCCCGCGAAGATGAGATCGAGTACTGCAAGAAGCATGGCATTGATCTTCCTTTCGATACAAAACACAGCTACAGCCGCGACCGTAACCTGTGGCACATCAGCCACGAAGGTCTGGAACTGGAGGATCCGTCCGTAGAGCCGAATTACGACGACCTGCTCGTCCTCACTGTTCCGCCGGAGAAAGCTCCTGACGAGCCGGAATATGTGACAATGACATTTGAAGCCGGAATCCCGAAAACCATCAACGGCAAAGCTATGAAGGTTGCCGACATCATCTCAGAGCTGAATAAACTCGGCGGCAAGCACGGCATCGGCATCATCGATATCGTAGAAAACCGTGTTGTCGGCATGAAGTCCCGCGGTGTATATGAGACACCGGGCGGAACGATCCTGATGGCTGCTCATCAGCAGCTCGAGGAACTGATCCTTGACCGCGCAACTTATGAAGTGAAAAAAGAGATGGGCAACAAGCTTGCTCAGGTCGTATACGAGGGCAAATGGTTCACACCGCTCTGCGAGGCGATCCGCGCATTTGTTGACGTTACACAGGAATATGTGACAGGCGAAGTGAAGTTCAAGCTGTATAAAGGCAACATCATCAAAGCCGGCGAGACTTCCCCGTACTCACTGTACAGCGAGTCTCTGGCAAGCTTCACAACAGGCGATATGTACGACCACCACGATGCAGACGGTTTCATCACACTGTTCGGGCTGCCGCTGAAAGTCCGCGCGATGAAGATGCAGGAACTGGCAAAAGAGAATCAGAAATAATCAATTGGGGACGTAGTCAAATTCAATTTGACTACGTCCCCAATTGCATTTCACTGTGTCCCAAAATGCTCCGAAACCTTCTCTGTCATCCTCTGGAACTCCTCATTCTCCCACAGAAACGAATATTCTTCATTTGACTTCATCTCCGTCACCAGTGCGGGCAGGATCTTTTCCGCATAGGCTTTCAGTGCTTGATCATACTTCGCCCTCTCTTTTCTGCTGTAAATATGGCAGAAAAGCACAGACTGTGACATATGCGGGGGTTCGGTCAGCATTTTCAGCATTTCCCGGATATATTCAATGCTCTTTTCAGCATCCTTCCTCTTTACCGCCAGCTCCATAGGCAGGATCAGAGGGCTGTATCCCCACTGTTCAAACAAGACGGCGCTCTGTCTGCCGATGGATGCAATTTTTTCTGCTCGCTCCAGATCATCTTCTCTGCAGGCGATCTCCAGGAGCATGGAAAGAATCGGATAAAGTCCCACGCTGGTCAGCTCCATCAGCATCCTCTCCAAAAGTACTGCAGCCTCATCGTTTTTCTCCTGTTTCAGAAGGAGTCTTGCTTTAAGCATCCTCTTGTCAGTTCCCTGCTCCGGAAGGGAATTGAGCATCTCCTGTGCCTTTTCATACTCATTATTCTGTATATAGTTACCTGCGAGCATATAGGCAGCGGAATCTTTCAGGCGCTCGTCCCCGATACATTCCAGCACACGTTCATACCAGGAATAGATCTTCGTCCGATATGTTTCCTCTGAGATGCTCCAGTCGCCGGATATCATAGTCAGTCCCTGCATCGTTACTGCCACCCTGTAGATCAATTTCCCGCAGTTCGGATACTCTCTCAGTTTTTGTTCTGCTGCCCTGAATGCTGCATCCGCGCCATCCGCTTCCATGATCTCTACGATCTCAGAGCAGATCCGGGCTGCTTCCTCATCTGAGACTTCCTCCTGAAAACACAGAAGCGTATTGATATCCGTATTTAAAAGCCTTGCCAGAGCAGGAAGTATCGTAATGTCAGGGTATGTGCTGCCCCGCTCCCACTTGTTGACCGCGGGAGCAGATATCCCGAGGCGCTGTGCCACCTGTTCCTGGGTCAGCTCCAGTTCTTTTCTTTTTTCTCGTATTACTTCACCGATTGTCATGTCCATCTCCTCCTCACTGCCGCCGCCAGCTTCTTTTGCTCACAGAATATCCTTTCGGGCAGGTCTGTCTTCAGGTCTTCTGCTCATTTATTCATTCTGCAATAAAAAGCCTGTTCTTATCTGCTATTTCTGTCCTTACATTATAGCATTTATGAGGATTTTCCTACAACTGAGCCGTTCTCATGGATCACTGGCAGAAAATTAACCGGCAGTTAATCAGACGTCTCTCTGGTAACTGCCGGTTCCCCTTTATACCAAACCATCTTTCTCAGCGCTGCACTGTTTCCCACTCTGCTCTGAACAATAATACCAGAATACTGCAGTGACTGGATGGTTTCTATATCAGGCGGACACAGATCCATACTCATCCCGCTGTATATGACCACAGATTATTGATCTGAGATTCCAGCCGGTCATACTCCCACAACACCTGGCTGCGCGCCCTGCTGTTGGGGTCATTCACCCGGATCTTTCCGTCCTCTATTCCCACAAGGACAATGAAATGCCCAGTGGACGTAAAATCTCCCGGCCGCATGCTGCAGATGACCGGATGACCGCTCTCCAGTTCGGCAAAGACCTGTTCCCTGCTCAGCCCGATCTCCTGCCCGATGACACCGAATGCTGCGGCTCCCTCTGTCATCAGAGTCCAGCTTGTCCCCGCGTCACCCTCATAGTACCCCTGTTCTGCCGCATACCGTGCGACTCTGTCCGGCGTAATGCCGGCATCTCCTGTAAGTCCTGCCACCACCATGGCAAGCGCTGTGGGACCGCAGCCGTTTATCGCGATCATATTGTCTCCATAGATCGCGTACCCCCACCTCTCGTCCCACTGAAGGAGAAGAGGTATTCCTCCGGACATATCACCGATGCTCTCTGCCGGAGCCAGGTCCTTCTTCTGCGGATAATCCAGCACGAAGTCTGCCGTCTCCTCATTATTTGCAAGCAGCTCAAGCAGGTCTTCCGGATACTGGTCCGCATTGTCCAGGATCGTCCTTACCTTCTCATTGTCCTCTGCCATCTTCTCAAGCCTGCGACGCGCATCCGCGTCGGTGACATATTCGCCTCTTCCTCCGCCTGGCATGCCAGCGTCATCACTCCACGCGAGCCCATCCTCTGTCAGGACAAAATGCTCCCCGGCAAAATTCACCGCATTTATCAGAAAAAAGACTGACACAATCACTCCTGCCGTCAGCTTCAGGAATCTCCTGAACCGTTTTCTTTTCTTCTTTTTCCGATTTCCTCTATAGGGATCCTGTTCCTGCCAATGTGACATTTCCATACGCCTCCTTTGTTATAGAAAGATTTTATAACCTGATCTGTTGGAATTCTTTAAACAAATCCTTAAGATTTCCATAACTCTTCTTCTGAAAACTGTTTTCCCTGAAAATGTGACAGTTTTCTCCTGCCGCCGCATCTGAGGAGTCGGAACCCGCCGCTTGAAAAAATCGCAAAATGAGATTATACTTGTCTCATGTTCTTCGACGGCCGGGGGTCTGCCCCCGCCTTTCTTATTTTCCGGCGGAGAGCACAGATTGGAGACTTTGACTATGGATATACAGGAATTTTTAGACGGAAGATCATTTAATGCATACGAATATTTCGGCGCCCACCCGCAGAACGGGGGCACCGTGTTCCGCACCTATGCGCCAAATGCATGGAAGGCCGGTGTCTGCGGGGACTTCAGCGGCTGGGACATCGTAGAACTGATGAAGGTGCACGACTGCGGCGTCTATGAAGTTTTCATACCGGGTGCCTTTCCCGGCATGAAATATACATACCGTATCTATGATAAAAAAGGAAACATGTACGAACACTGTGACCCCTATGGCGCCGGAATGGAATACCGGCCATTCTACGCCTCGATCATACGTGATCTGGACAGCTATCATTTTAACGACTGGAACTGGATGCAGAACAGGACGGACTGCAGGGAGCGGCCGCTCAACATCTATGAGGTCCATGCGGGTTCCTGGAAGAAGGACAGCTCCGGGCACACCTCCTACCTATATCTGGCTGACACCCTGATCCCCTATGTGAAGGAATGTGGATATAATTATGTAGAATTTCTTCCTCTCACAGAATATCCCTGCGATGAATCCTGGGGCTATCAGGCGTCCTGTTTCTACAGTCCCACTTCCCGCTATGGATCAGCAGAGGAACTGATGCAGATGGTGGACCGTTTTCACCAGAACGGGATCGGAGTCATCCTGGACATCGTTCCGGGACATTTTGCCGTGGACTCCTTCGGCCTGAAATGCTACGACGGAACCTGCGTCTATGAATATCCTTTTCCTGACGTCCAGTACAATGAATGGGGCAGCCTGAACTTCAACCTCAGCAGGAACGATGTTCGCAGCTTTCTCTTTTCCGCTGCGAACTACTGGATCGACCGTTTTCACTTCGACGGGCTGCGGGTCGACTCTGTGAGCAATATTCTCTACTGGCAGGGCGACCGGAGCCGCGGCGTCAATCAGAACGGCGTCGAGTTTCTGCGGCTTATGAACCAGGGTCTCAAATCCCGCCACCCGGATATCCTCACCGCCGCCGAAGACTCCACCGAATTTCCACATGTGACAGAACGCCCGGAGAATGGCGGACTTGGCTTTGACTACAAATGGGATATGGGATGGATGCATGATACGCTGGAATACATGCAGATGGATCCCTGTTTCCGGAGTCCTTCTGCCAACAAACTGAGCTTCTCCATGTGGTACTTCCAGAGCGAACGCTTCCTCCTTCCTTTGTCTCACGATGAGGTGGTACACGGCAAGGCGACGATCCTGCAGAAAATGAACGGCGCATATGAGACAAAATTTCCCCAGGCGAGAGTGCTCTACACTTATATGTATGTACATCCCGGGAAAAAGCTGAATTTTATGGGAAATGAGATCGGCCAGTTCCGCGAGTGGTCTGAAAAGGAACAGGAGGACTGGGAGCTTCTCTCCTATCCGGCGCACCGGCAGTTTCATGACTATATCCGCGCCTTGAACCACCTGTACCTTCAGGTCCCGCAGCTTCACTACGACTACGGGTTCGGGAACTTTGAGTGGGCAGACTTAAACACGAGCGGACGCGCCGTATTCTCGATCCGCAGAAAGACCGCAGATGGAGAACTTCTCGCCATCCTGCACTTTGACTGCGATCCGGCGGCACCCTACCGCGTATCCCTGCCACCCTTCAGTGAGCTTAAGCTTCTTCTGCACAGTGGTCAGAAATGTTTCGGAGGTACAGTGGATGATCCCGGCAGTACCTTTCACGTCCTCAGCAGCGGGCCAGATCCGGAAAAGCATCTGCTGGAGATCATGCTGGAGCCCTATGACTGCCTGATCTTCTCTATCAGATACGCAGACAGGGAAGGTACTCCGTAAGATACCTTCCCCGTCTTATCTTCCTAATCAGTTCTATGTTCTTTTCCCTGATCAGTTCTTTGCTCTTTTCTCTAATCTGGATATTCTTCTTCTGAAATTTTCCCCCTGCTCTGGTGTCGGGAAAGGAATTTCCAGCACACGTCTCAGATTCTCCGATGCGATCTTATCGATCTGCCGTGGTGTGATCCCGGCTCCGCGCATTGCCTCCCAAATCTTTTCCATATCCTGCACACCACGGATTCCCTCAGGGAGCGCCTCCGGCTCGAACCCGTCAAAATCTGTTCCCAGTGCGGCTGCATCTTCCCCTCCCTTGTCGATTATATGCCGTGCATGGCGGGCGATATCCTCCGGCCGGGCTCTCCCTCTCCTGCAGAGAAAGGCGGAGTAGAAGTTCAGTCCCGCGACGCCGCCCTTCTCCCCCAGCGCGCGCAGCATCTCGTCCGTCAGATTCCTGGGATGATCACAGAGTGTACGGCAGTTCGAATGGGATGCCACAACCGGCATCCTGCTGCAGCGCATACAGTCCCAGAATCCACCGTCCGACAGATGTGACACATCGATCAGCATTCCAAATTCATTCATCCTCTCCACCACTTCTTTTCCAAAAGCTGTCAGACCTCTCGCCATCACCTCTCTGTCTCTGCTGTTCGGACTTCCAAGTCCATTTTCATAATTCCATGTCAGAGTGAGCAGGCGCACGCCTCTGTCATAAAGCTCTCCCAGCCGTTCTGCTTTTCCATTCAGAACACCGCCCTCCTCCACGGTCAGTATCCCGATGACAGGATGATCCTTTCCGGCGTCATCTGTTCCTTTTGCTGCCTCCAGATCTTCTGCCGACCGCGCGATGCGAAATCTTCCGCACTCCTCCTGCCGGGCATGATCGAGCATTCGCAGAACATCCTTATAAGCCTGATCCCATATTTTTTCTTCCAGAAGGATCCGGCCTCCCTTCTCTGCTTCCTCCTCTTTTCGATCAGTGCACGACGCAGCATCCACAAAGGACGCAAAAAACTGTGCCTCCGCTCCCGCTTTCTCCAGCCTCTCAATATCTACGCACAGCAGATTTCTCATCAGAGTCCCCTGCGCTCCTGTTTTTTCTTCCTGCTGTGTGCTGCCGTCTGCCTTCATGATCCGGCTGAGTGTATCACAGTGCATATCAATCCAGCCCATAAGACCTCTCCTCGTTTTCTTATTGATTTTCTTCTTCTCTATGATATGAATAAAATTCCATTTTCTTACATATTCTATCATACATTACGGAAAGGAGCATCCTATGGAACCTAAAATCGGAATCGTCATCTGCGGCTTTACCGGAGACCGGCAGTTTGTCACCAATCCTTATATTCAGTCTGTCCGGTATTCCCACGGCCTTCCCATCGTCCTTCCTCTGGTCCGCAGCGACCGCGTTCTCGCACAGTACGTGGAGCTCTGCGACGGATTTCTCTTCTGCGGAGGCGGTGACATTACCCCGCTCCTCTTCGGCGAAGAACCGAAAAACGGGAATGGAAAGACATGCATCACTGTGGATCTCTTTCAGATCCGCCTCATGAAAAGGATTCTTTCATCCGGGAAACCTGTATTCGCGATCTGCCGCGGCATGCAGGTGCTAAACGTGGCCTGCGGGGGCACGATCTGGCAGGACATGTCCCTCATTCCCGGCCGCGTCCTCGACCATATGCAGCAGTCTGCCTCCCGCGGCGAGGTCAGCCACCGGATACGCACAGAGCGTGGAACGCTCCTCCGTGAATATGCCGGAACCTGCCTCTATGTAAACAGTTTCCATCATCAGGCGGTCAACGCCCCCGGAAAAGAAGTCGCAGTAAGCGCCCGTGCACAGGACGGGACCATCGAAGCCATTGAGCTAAAGGGGCACCCTTTCGCCGTCGGAGTCCAGTGGCATCCGGAATGCATGTATCGGCGCTCTCCGGAAATGCGGAATCTTTTTCATGAATTTATCTTCCACTCGCTCATAACAGGTGGAAAAAGCGGACATACTACCTCCTGAACATTGTTTCACTTATTATTTCAAATAAAGGAGGAGTTTAACCATGTCAGAAATATCCATTCTTGACCTGCAGAATCTTCGCCATCTCATCGGCGGCTACAACACGACCCACTGCAAGATGACAGAATACGCATCCCAGGCGCAGGATCCTGAGATCAAAAAACTGTTTCAGGATGCCGCGGATTCCGCGATGAAGAACAAGCAGGAACTGATGAAATTCCTTTGATCAGGGCAGTTCTCAGACCGGTCCCTGAACGAGCAGACACAAAACAGACCAATCAATGAGGTGATAATATGGAAGAAAAAGCAATGGTGGCCGACGCGCTCGTCGGCGTCAACGGAGAACTGAAAATGTTCGGAGATATGATCCCGCAGACAGAGAACAAAGAACTGAAACAGTGCCTGAAACAGATCCGCAATCAGTGCGAGATGTCACAGGAAAAACTGTATGAAGCGGCCAGGGCGAAGAGCTATTACGTGCCCGCTGCTAAAGCGACTCAGGCAGAGATCGACCACGTAAAATCTATTCTTTAAATCAATCCGGGACGTAGTGAAATTGAATTTCACTACGTCCCGGATTGCAGGCTGCCCTGTCCCTTTTTGAAAAGAGCCCTGTCCCCTTTAGACAAAATATACAATTTCATTTTGAAATCATCAAAATATAAACCAGAAAATTGTGCATATTTTCAGGAGGGACACAGTAAAATTCAAAAAGGGACGGGGCTGGTATTAATCGGGGACGTAGTCAACTTCAATTTTACTACGTCCCCGAAGTATTTTCTCTACAGCCTCCGCCACACCGTCCCGGTTATTCGACGCTGTCACTAAATCTGCCTTCTCCTTTACTTCCGGTAGGGCATTGTCCATCGCGATCTTCATACCCGCTGCCCGGAACATGGACAGGTCATTCTCCCCGTCTCCGATACAGGCGATTTCCTCCTTCCGGATTCCCAGATGGGAAGCCAGTGCGGAGAGGGCGTTTCCTTTTGACGCGCCTTTTGCAAATACTTCTACATACAGCCCGGTATACGCTGCTTCAAGTTCCGGAAAGCTCTGCAGGACTTCCTGTACATTTCTGCGCGCCGATGGCGACAGAAAATAGAATTGAAGCTCCTCCACCTCATACCTACTCTCCCGGACTGTCTTCTTCATATCCTTCACCCAGCGGACACCGCCGGCATCTTTCCCGTAGATCAGATGTCCCAGAAGGACGAGAATCCTGCCCTGGAGCAGATACTCATGGTTTATATGAGAAGTGACCCCGACCGGAATATTCCGACACGCGTCAAGGAGCGACAGCGCCGTTCCCTTTGGAATCATTTCGCGGAAAATCGCTCTGCGCTCCTCAATATCCGTCACCTGTGCTCCGTTGGACGTAATGACATAGCGGAACAGGCCTCGGTTCCTCCGCGCATCCTCCGCCGCCCGGGATTTTCCGAGATATGGTATACGCCTCTCAGTCATGCGAATTTCCCGCGTATGCAGCCTCCTCATATGCGGCTCATCTGTATGCCTCTCTGCCGAATAAGTTTCTTCCGCATACAGTCCTTCCCTGCGTATCGTACCGACGGCAAGCCTGTGAGGAATACACGCCATACTCCGCCCCGTAGCAGGCACGATCTCGATTCCTGCTGCCGCTGCCCTTCGCAGTGCTCCGAGCGTCCTGTCCGTGATGCGGCTCCTGCTGTCCAGGCAGGTACCATCCATATCAACTGCAAGTAATCTTATCATTTTCCGCCCTTCTCTGTCAGTCCGTACACTTCATACATGCTCAGCATACTCTGATAGGTCATTTTCCTTCCCATAAGCTGTCTGTACGTAGCTGACTTTGTCTTTCCCTGATCCTTCAGATCATCCATCTGTCTCTGGATACTTTCATACTCTCTCTGAATATTTTCCAGCATCTTCTCAAAAGCTTCAAGTCTCTTTTCGTCCACAGCTTCCTGCCCTCCTGTTCCTTTTTCTGACATCAAAACGTCTGCCTCTTTAGGACTTGGCTCTCTATGACTTTATAAGAGCCGCAGTGACCGCCACAAGGAATGACGCTCCCAGCATGACTCCCGCCGCCGTAAAGTTCAGGAGCACAGGCCAGAACCTTGTAAGATACAGCACGATCCCCGCAGCGCCGCAGCCCAGCGACAGATCTGAGATCAGAAAACTGATCATACCCGATTCTTTCGCCTCTGTGGCAGCCATATCATCATAGAATCCCAGTTCTGCTGTATTTGTGTCAGATTCCTCGTGGGAAATGCGCTCCTGATCCAGCTGTATGCTCCTCCACACGCCCCGGACAAACAGAACAAATACGGCTATTCCCGATATCAGAACAACAAATCCGCCCCGTCTGTCATGGAACCAGAAGAAAAGCCTGCCGCCCTCATAGAGAAACATTCCCGAAATCAGTGCTGACAATATACTTATTATAATCCAGAATTTTCTTCTCATCCGCTTTTCCTCCTACCCTGCCTGCTCCGGCGTGTCATCCGCGATTTCTTCCACAAAGGTAAAGGTCACTCCATCCTGTGACTGATACAGTGCCTCTGCCAGTTTTCCGTCTTTTACATAGTCTCCGTCATCTCCCTGTCCGACAACCGCATAGAGAACCCCGTCTTTCTCATACATCTTGTCCACTGTATCGAAGGGATTGAATCCCAGTTCAGATGTGACCTCCACTGCCTCCGGGATCTCAATCTCCCGGAAGGTCGCTCCGTTGTCCGCCGTCATGCTCAGGGAATCGCCTTTTGCATAGTAGCCTCTTCCGTCCTTTGTCCAGAACGAACAGGTCAGATTGGACCATCCGGTCTCCGGACTCTGCACAGCCGTCCATGTCTCCAGGTCCTGGGAGCAGAAGGTCTGATAATAATCACTTCCCAGGGAACGGTCAACTGCCAGTGTGACATAACAGCCGTTATCTGTCATAGATACATATACATTCGCCCGATATGCCCCTGCGTAAATCTGGCTCTCCTTCCATGTTTCTCCCTTGTCTGTACTATACAGCAGTGAATTGTGCGTCACAAAGGCGGTAAATTCTTCCGTGACCAGATAACTATTATAGGGCAGAAGCTCGTTGTACGATCCGTTTGCCATGGTACAGACCTTCTCGTATCCGTCCGGCACCTCCACAAAATTTTCTCCTCCGTCATAGGTGACATAGAGCACCTCGTTCTTAATATAATATGTCATCTGCTCGTCCGTCCTCATCTGGAAATGCTCCGTCTGAGGCGTATTCCGCTCTTCCTGAAATTCAGGGGTCCTGATCTGATACTGTACCGGCCGGAGCTTCTCTGCTATCGTATATGTACTGTCTCCGCTTTTCTCCCAGCGTATCACCATCTGACCATTATATACTCTGCGGCTGTCCGTTCCGGTCAGCTCAAGATTCTGTACGATCCGGTCATTCGCGCTCGCCACATGGACCGTATAGTCAATCTCCACATAGGGCGTCTCCAGATCTGTGAGTACTTCTATCCTGTCAATAGCTGCATCTGTGATCCGGTAATCATAGGGCACGCTCCACCCCTTAAACTGATCATAGTACTCGGAAAACCATCTTCGGCTCATCCCCTCCAGATCATCGGTACTGCCGGTGATCGTCTCTCCTACCACAGGACGCATCTCAAAACGGTACCAGACGACCTCTCTGAATCCCGCCGTAAGAAACATCGCTGCCAGAAATCCTGCCGCACTTAACAGTATTTTCTTTTTCATATTTCAATATTGCCCTTCCTTCTGTCTTCATTGCACAGCATCTTACGCTTGTAAGATTCAGAATACTACCAAAGCCATCTCCTGTCAACCTTATGCCATGCACTTAACAGAAGCGAACGCCTCCTGTCTGCGGTATTTTACTTTGTCTAGTATAATTCTTTTCCTTATTCTCTGCAACAGAAAAGGCATCCTTTCAGATGCCTTTTCCGCCGCTCATTTTTCTCTTTTCTCACTGTCTCTTAAGCCAGTCTGTGGACCTCCAGCCACTCGATCCATGTCCTCTTTCCACTCCCTATCTTTTTTGCCCGCACCTGGAATTCCAGGATCGTAAGCATGGAAAAGATCAGGAACAGCATCACAAGGAAGGCGAGACAGCTGTCAATGCTCTCCCCTCCGCTGATGGTACTCCGAAAGGCTGTCACCGTATAGGTAAACGGCACCCAGCCGTGGAGATACGGGACAAAATCCCCGGAGATTTCCAGCGGATATGTTCCCACGGACCCGGCAAGCTGGATCACCATAAAGATAAGCATCAGGAAGCTGCCCACACGTCCCAGGAGACTGGTAAAGAAATACATAACCGACATGAACGCCAGAGAAGCAGCGCACGCCGTCACCACGGTCATCCCCATCCGCTCCGGATCAAACCCGTTGAAAACATGCAGGGCGCCGATCATTGCCAGTGCCTGGAGCAGTGCCGTCGGATAGAGGACGGATGCCTTGCTCAGCCACCATGCGGCTCCCGACCTCAGCTTTCCGGAATATTGGGTAAGCGGGTACATCAGGCTGAAGGCGATACATCCGACCCACAGTCCCACAGACATCATATACGGCGCCATCGCATGCCCGTTATTTGGAACATCTGTGATCTGAGTCTCTTCAGTCTCAACCGGCGCGGCAAACATATCTGCAGCGGTTCCGGACGTATTCGTCTCCCGAATCTTAACTGCGCCTCTGTCCAGCTCCTCTGAGAGCGTCTCAGCCCCATCGAAGACCCGTCCAAGGCCGGTTCCAAGTTCTCCGCTTCCATCTGAGAGCTGACCCGCTCCACTGCGTATCTGTTCCGCTCCCAAACTGAGTTTTCCCGCGCCTTCAAGCAGGATATTGCTTTTCTCTGTAAGCTGACCGGCACCGGATACAAGAGCGGCTGTTCCGTTTTTCAGGGTATCCGCTCCTTGCTGAAGCTGACCTGCTCCTCCGGCAAGCTCAGGCAGCTGCCCCGCCATATTCGCAGTCCCCTCCGCCAGTCTTGCATTTCCTTCGGCCAGGTCAGACAAACCGCTGGTTAAAGAAGCTGCTCCCCTGCGCAAAACTGAGGTTCCCTGTTCCTTCAGTTCATCCGCTCCCAAAGCTGCTCCCGCGATAGCTTCTGCCAGCTCAGGCGCTTTTTCCGTAAGACTCTCTGTCCCGTTCCTCAGTTCTCCAATTCCATCGCTCAGAGTGTCCAGTCCTCCCGCCAGAGTATCTGCTCCCTCCCGGATCTGCGGGATCTGTCCGGAAAGTTCACTGCTCCCCGCTGCCGCCTCATCCACACCGGAAGTATAAGCGAAAACTCCGCCTGCGACTGTCTCTGCCTGTCCCTGGAGCGCCTGAAGCTGCGTCTGAAGTTCCGAAAGCTGATTCTGAAGTTCAGCCTGCCCCTCGATCATGCTCCCGCCCCGGGTCACTTCTCCGTCCTCTCCTGCGGCACTGTATGCCTGCAGCTCTCCCGCCTGTGCGGCGAGCTGTCCTGAAAGGTCTGCCAAAGAGGAAAGGGCAGAAGAAATCCCTGCCGTTCCGTCCCGCAGGAACTGCGACTGTCCGCTCAGGGCGCCGAGTCCCTCATCCAGCTGATCCGCTCCGCTCTGCAGATTTCCAAGTCCTTCTGAAAGAGAATGGATCCCTTCCGTAAGTTCACCTGCCCCTGCAGACAGAGAAACCGCTCCGGCATTCAAGGCGGCTGCGGAATCCGGCAGTGCGGCTGCTGCTTCATCCAGCCGCGAAAGTCCATCGCGCAGATTTCCCATATTTGTGTCTACATCTGCCGCTCCGTCTGCAAGCTCCATACTTCCCTCGGAGGCCTCACGGCTTCCCTTCTGCAGCGCGGCTGCTCCCTGGTCCAGGTTTCTCACGCCTTCTGACAATTTCGGCATCTTATCTGCAAACTGCCCGATTCCTCCCTCTAACTGCTCTGCTCCCTGGTCCAGTGCTCTGGCGCCATCCTCCACAGAATCCACTCCGGCAGTGTACTGCTCCAGTCCCTCTTCCAGCTGCCTGCTCCCGTCTGTAAAAGTCAGGGTACTGTCTGCCAGAATCTTCAGATTTTCGGTGAGCATCTGATTACCATCCTTCAGCTGTTTTGCTCCGTCTCTGATCTCACCGGAGCCCTCTGCTGCTTCCGACATTCCTTCCCCAGCCTCTTCGATCTGCTCAAACATAACCCGCGCATAGGTTTTTGTCACTTCCTCCCGGACCGAATTTTCCAGTTCTTTCATCGCGCTCTCACTCATTTTGGAAGCGATATAATTTGTCCCCGGATTCGTCTGATAGACAAGCTGCATCTTTTCCGGCTTCTCCTCAGTCACTGTGGCGGCGCAGGCAGAAAAATTCTCCGGAATCGTTATGACCATATAATATGTCCCGTCTTTTAATCCCTGCTCCGCCCTGTCTCCTTCAGGGAAGCAGAAATCCAGGGCATCATTCGTCTTCAGTTCCTCTGTCAGCTCCTGTCCCACCGCGAGTTCTCTTCCATCATAAGTGACGGGGACATCCCTGTTCACCACCGCGACAGGAAGTCTGTCCAGATTTCCATACGGATCCCACATGGATCCCAGAAAAAGAGTCGTATAAATTGTCGGGATCACTATGACCGCTATGATAACGATCAGGAGTATCCTGTTGTTTAAAAGTCCTTTCCACTCCTTCTTTAACATTTCATCCAGTCTCCTTTCACGCTTTATAATAGACATAAAATATATTATTAGACATTATGTCGTTTGTTAAAGCATAATAAATTATAGAATACTCACGAAAAAATACAACCATTAATTTTTCTACATTTTGTTGAATAATAGATATATTTTCTTATTTAGCCTATTATTTATACAAATATTTTTGAGTTATTCTTGATATTGACATGAAAAGTGTCCTGAAGCACTGATTCAATTTTACTGGATGTCAATATGCCGGAAATGGCTCGTCACCATTGCAAAAAGCCGGGATCCCATTCACGGGGTTCCCGGCTTTCCATATCTTAATCTTACTTCATTACAATGTTGATAATCTTCTTCGGAACGTAGATTTCCTTGATGACATTTCCCGTCAGCTTATCAGCGATAGCTTCTTTTCCTGCCGCGATCGCATCCTCCTTGGAGATATCCGCGGAGATGCTGATGACCGCTTTTGTCTTCCCGTTGATCTGAACCGGGATTTCAATCTCATCGTCCTTCATCTCGTTCTCATCATAGGACGGCCAGCCTGCCTTGAAGACAGTCTCTGTATGTCCCAGCTGCTCCCACATCTCTTCTGCAAAATGCGGTGCAAACGGAGAGATCAGGACTGCGATGGTCTCAAGGGTCTCTTTATCGATTCCGCCCTCTTTCTTAGCGACCTCGATGAACTTGTTATTATACTCCATAAATCCGGAGATAACTGTGTTCAGGCTGAAGCTTTCCAGACGGCTTGTGATATCATAGACCATTCTGTGGCGGAGTTTGATCATCTCTTTCGTCGCCTTGATGTCTTTATCCTTGCTGTCCATGAGCAGGTTCCAGAGACGTTTCAGGAAACGGTTGACGCCGTCGATTCCTCTGTCGTCCCACTCTGCATCCAGCTCCGGCGGTCCCACGAACAGCTCATACATTCTCAGAGAGTCGCATCCGTAGTCTCTTACAAGGTCATCCGGTGATACCACATTTCCTTTTGACTTGCTCATCTTGATACCGTTCTTTCCGGTGATCATTCCCTGGTTGAACAGCTTGTGGAACGGCTCGTCAAAGTCGATCACTCCGATATCATACAGGAATTTCGTATAGAATCTGGAGTACAGCAGATGGAGAACGGCATGCTCCACTCCTCCGATATACATATCTACCGGAAGATATTCATCCGCTTTCTCTCTGGAAACCAGTTCTTTGTCATTGTGGTTGTCCACATAGCGGAGGAAATACCAGGAAGATCCGGCCCACTGCGGCATGGTGTTCGTCTCTCTCTTCGCCGGTTTTCCGCACTTCGGGCACTTGCAGTTTACCCACTCGTCAATAGCGGCAAGCGGTGACTCTCCTGTACCCGTCGGCTCGTAGGACTCTACATCCGGGAGACGCAGCGGAAGTTCTTCCTCCGGTACCGGCACGCATCCGCAGTCCGGGCAGTGCACGATCGGGATCGGCTCTCCCCAGTAACGCTGACGGGAGAATACCCAGTCGCGCAGCTTATAGTTTACAGTCGCACGTCCGATGCCTCTCTCCTCGATAATGTGCGGAGCTTCTTTCTTCAGGACAGCGGATTCCATTCCGTTCCACTCACCGGAATTGATCATGGTTCCCGCCGCCTCTGTGTATGCTTCAGTCATATTCTCGATCTCTTTTCCGTCTTTCGCGATGACCTGAATGATCGGAATATTGAATTTCTTTGCGAACTCAAAGTCGCGGTCGTCATGAGCCGGCACGCACATGATCGCTCCCGTACCATAGTCAGCCAGTACGTAGTCGGACAGCCAGATCGGCGTCTTCGCTCCGTTCAGCGGATTGATCGCATAGCTTCCTGTAAATACACCGGTCTTTTCCTTATCCTGCATACGGTCAACGTTAGACTTCATGGAAGCCTCGTAGATGTATTTCTCTACCGCGTCCTTCGTCTCCGGAGTTGCAAGAGATTTTGCCAGTTCATGCTCCGGAGCCAGCACCATGAAAGTAGCTCCGTACAGTGTGTCCGGTCTTGTCGTGTAGACTGTGATCTTCTCGTCACGTCCCTCTACCGGGAAATCTACCTCTGCTCCGTAGGATTTTCCGATCCAGTCTGTCTGCATCTTCTTGACCTTCTCCGGCCAGTCCAGCTTGTCCAGGTCATTTAACAGACGGTCAGCATATTTCGTGATGCGGAGCATCCACTGACGAAGATTCTTCTTCGTCACTTCTGCGCCGCAGCGCTCGCATTTGCCGTTTACAACTTCCTCGTTTGCAAGGCCTGTCTTACAGGACGGGCACCAGTTGATCGGGAATTCCTTCTCATAAGCAAGACCCGCCTTGAACATTTTTACGAAGATCCACTGTGTCCATTTGTAGAAATTCGGATCTGTCGTATTTACTTCCATATCCCAGTCATAGAGAGCTGCGATATCATTGATCTGTCTCTTGATGTTCTTTACATTTTCAGCAGTTGACTTGGCCGGATGAACGCCCATCTTGATCGCGTAGTTCTCAGCAGGAAGTCCGAAAGCATCCCATCCCATCGGATGGATGATATAATATCCCTGCTGCAGTTTATAACGGCTCCACACATCGGAGATAACGTATCCTCTCCAGTGTCCTACATGGAGTCCGTTTCCTGACGGATACGGGAACATATCCAGACAGTAGTATTTCGGCTTCTTCTTTCCGCTGTCATCCACCTTCGGATTCACCGGATTCTCTTCCCATCTCTCGCGCCATTTCTTCTCAATGGCTCTGTGGTTGTACACAATCTTTGTGCCCATGTGATGATTCCTCTCTTTCTTTCATACAGATACCCTGCCCTTGGGCAGTTTTCCACATACCGTGGTATAAAGAAAGCCTTTTCTTCTCAGATCAAGAGACGAAAAGGCTTCATTCCGTGGTACCACTCTTATTCATCTGCTCTCTGCGTCCCGGACAGCTCCTGCTCTCCTCTGCCGCATCGGACAGATGCACTCATTCATTCTATAACGGGAATTCCCGCTCCTGCCTACCGCTCCACCTCTTGGCTGATTAACTCCGGCCAGACAGTGGAATCTCAATCTGTCGGTTCAGCAGAAGGACTCCGAGACCAGTTCAGGATTTACGCTGCTGCCTCGCACCTCCCGGCAGTTCTCTGCGAACGATACGTCCCTACTACTTCTCTTCTTCGTCTTTGCAATATACTCATTTATTATATGAAGTACCTTAAAATAAGTCAAGAGGAAAATTGCCACGTATTGTGAGCTCCCACAATTTCAGACTCAAACCCCATTGTAAACCTCCGTTCACATACAGCCCGGGGGTCCCTCTCAGAACACCCCTCTTCTGATCCGCGGCTCCCACAGCACTACACTGCCCTCAGCCAGGCTCTTTTTCACATCGATCAGACGCTGGTTTGAGGATCCGCGGAAGATCAGCGTGATATCCTTCAGGCTCTCGACGAACCTTCCGTCCACGAGCACATCCAGCATGGACAGCATCTCGTCCGTATACCCGCATCTTGCCCTGCTCCCGCTGAGCAGTTCTTTGTCAAAGAGATAACCGCTGTAGCACCAGATATCTTTCTCCGGATATCTCTCCCGTACTTTTCTCAGGAGGCCTACCAGCACTTCCTGGTTCTGCGGCTCGAAGGGCTCTCCTCCGAGCAGGGAAAGCCCGTTGATATATCCCGGCTCCAGCGCCTTCAGGATCTCTTCCTCTGTGGCTTCAGTATATTTTTTTCCGTAGTGAAAATCCCATGTATCCTCATTAAAGCATCCCGGGCAGTGATGGGTGCAGCCAGAGACGAAGAGGGAGACTCTCACTCCCTCTCCGTTGGCGATATCACATTTTTTCAACTCACCATAATACATAATTCTTTTCTCCGAATCCTACAGGTGGAGCACTCTCTCCTTGATCTCCTGCGTCCTTCCCTGGTTCCAGAACTGTGTCCCGATGTAACCGCAGGTGCGTCGAGCCACATTCAGCGTATCCTGATTGCGGTTGCCGCAGTGCGGGCACTCCCAGACAAGCTTTCCATCCTCTGTGGTCACGATCTGAATCTCTCCGTCGTATCCGCACTCCTGACAGTAATCGCTCTTCGTGTTCAGCTCCGCATACATGATATTGTCATAGATGAAGCGGATCACCTGGAGCACAGCCGGTATGTTGTCCTGCATATCCGGCACTTCCACGTAGCTGATCGCTCCGCCTGTGGAGAGAGCCTGGAACTGAGATTCAAACTTGAGCTTCGAGAAGGCATCGATCTCCTCCCCGACAAACACATGATAGCTGTTGGTAATATAGCTCTTGTCCGTAATGCCCGGGATAATGCCGAAACGCTTCTGCATGCATTTTGCGAACTTATATGTAGTACTCTCGATCGGAGAACCGTAGATGCTGAACCCGATGTTCGTCTCTTCCTTCCACTTGTCACAGGCATCATTCATGTGCTGCATCACTTCCAGGGCGAACGGTGTCGCTTCCGGATCCGTGTGGGATTTTCCTGTCATATATTTCACACACTCATACAGCCCCGCATATCCGAGGGAGATCGTAGAATACCCTCCGTAGAGAAGCTTATCGATCGTCTCTCCTTTTTTCAGTCGTGCCAGAGCTCCATACTGCCAGAGGATAGGAGCCGCATCTGAAAGCGTTCCTTTCAGCCTGTTGTGCCTGCACATCAGGGCACGGTAGCAGAGATCCAGTCTCTCGTCGAAGATCTTCCAGAACTTCTCTTTATCCCCGCCTGATGAGAGCGCCACATCCACCAGATTGATGGTCACAACTCCCTGGTTGAACCGGCCGTAGAACTTATAGTTTCCGTTCTCATCCTTCCACGGACTCAGTGCACTCCTGCACCCCATGACCGGGAAGCAGTTGCCTTCCTTCAGTTCCTTCATCTTCTTCTCGGAAATGTAATCCGGAACAAGGCGCTTTGCCGTACATTTTGCAGCCAGTTCCGTCAGGTAATAATAGGGCTGTCCTTCCTCGATGTTATCCTCCTCCAGGACATAGATCAGCTTCGGGAAGGCAGGAGTCACCCAGACGCCTGCTTCGTTTTTAACGCCCTGGTAACGCTGTTTTAACGTCTCCTCAATGATCATGGCAAGGTCTTTCTTCTCAGCCTCGCTCTTTGCCTCATTGAGATACATGAATACCGTGAGGAACGGAGCCTGGCCGTTTGTCGTCATCAGCGTGATGACCTGATATTCAATGGTCTGCACGCCCTTGGTGATCTCTTTTTTCAGCCTGCCCTCCACGATCTCATGGAGCTGCTCCTTCGGGCAGTCAAACCCGATCACTTCCATCTCCTTCTCCACCTCAGCGCGGATCTTATCCCTTGACACCTGTACAAAAGGAGCCAGATGCGCCAGTGAGATGCTCTGTCCTCCGTACTGGTTGCTCGCCACCTGAGCGATGATCTGTGTGGCAATGTTGCAGGCGGTGGAAAAGCTGTGGGGCTTCTCGATCATTGTCCCGCTGATCACAGTCCCATTCTGCAGCATATCCTCCAGATTGACCAGATCACAGTTATGCATGTGCTGCGCATAGTAGTCTGAATCATGGAAATGGATGATTCCCTGCTTGTCAGCCTCCACGATGTCTTCCGGAAGCAGCATTCTCTGCGTAAGGTCTCTGCTGACCTCTCCGGCCATATAGTCTCTCTGTACACTGTTCACCGCCGGATTCTTATTGGAGTTCTCCTGCTTTACATCCTCATTATTACACTCGATCAGAGAGAGGATCCTGTTGTCCGTCGTGTTTGCCCTGCGGACAAGCGAACGTTTATATCTGTATCTTACATATCTTCTGGCAAGGTCAAAGGCTCCCGTCGCCATGATCTGATTCTCCACCATATCCTGTATCTCTTCCACAGACACAGCGCGGTTCAGTTTATTGCACTTGAACTCTACGTACTCTGCGATATCTTCGATCTGCCCGTCTGTCAGGCTTCTGTTCTCTGCCTTTGTATCTGCCTTTGTGACCGCCCTTACGATCTTCTGAATATCAAATACTTCCTCAGAACCATTTCTCTTGATTATCTTCATACTGCCGTTCTCCTCATTCTGCCTTTATTCTGACGGCGTCCCTGATGAACGCCATATGTGTTCCTCAACTATTCTAATACAAAATATAGTGCTTTGCAATCCCAAAAACACATTATCCTGTATTTTCAGAACAAGCCATGCTTTCTCAGAGAATTTCATGTAACAGAAACTTTTCAAATATTCTGTTCCGCAAAAAAAGACAGAAAAGTGAATTGTCAGTCACTTTTCCGTCCTGAAAAGTTCTCAGTTTCCATTGTCCGCCCCTGTCATCCTGCCTGCCGGCTGAGGGGCAGAGCGCTCATCCAAGCGCTACATCCAGTATCATCATCAGCGTAAATCCCAGTGCCACTCCGACTGTCCCGATGTTGGAATGTACTCCCGTCTGCGATTCCGGGATCAGCTCTTCCACCACCACATAGATCATTGCACCTGCTGCAAAGGACAGCAGATACGGGAGCAGAGGAACTACCAGAGATGTGAGCAGGATCGTAAGGAAGGCCGCTGCCGGTTCCACAATCCCCGAGAGCGTTCCATAGAGAAATGCCCTGGCCTTTGAGATCCCCTGCCCTTTCAGGGGCATGGAAATGATCGCTCCTTCCGGGAAATTCTGGATGGCGATCCCGATCGAGAGCGCAAATGCACCTGCCAGCGTCATCAAAGTATTCTCTGTCATCACTCCGGCGAAGGTCACGCCCACTGCCATCCCCTCCGGGATATTATGGAGCGTCACCGCAAGGACAAGCATGGTTGTTTTTTTTAAATGCGCCGGCATTCCCTCCGGCTTATCCTCCGTAAAATGAAGATGCGGCGTCAGTGTATCCAGAAGGAGCAGGAAGCCCATCCCGAGCAGAAAGCCGGCGGCTGCCGGGATCCATGCCGCAGCTGACTCCTGCTCCGCCATCTCGATCGCCGGGATAAGCAGAGACCAGACCGAAGCCGCGATCATCACCCCGGACGCGAAGCCGAGAAGCAGCTTCTGAAGCCGCTCATTCATCTCCTTTTTCATAAAAAATACCATTGCCGAGCCCAGTGCGGTTCCGGCAAATGGTATTAAAATTCCAAGCAGTACATTCTGATTCATACATTTTCCCTCTGACACCTTCATAACAGAATCTTTCTGTGATCCAAAAGGCTCTTTCTGATTGACTGTTTTTTCTCGATACCATTATGATATGCAGAAGAGGGAGCTTTTGTCAACAGCCGGCCAGCTCTTTTCCCGCTGCGCGGCATTCTTCCAGCGCCTCGTCGTCAGGGGCATCATTTGCAGTGATCCCTTCATCCCGTATAAGGACCGCTCCGGCATTCCTCATACGCTCCGTCCAGTCTCTCATCCATTCCCCGTCACCCCATCCGTAAGAGCCGAAGAGAAGGATCGTCTTTCCTGACACAAGGGGCTCAAGCGCCTCGACAAACGGCTCCATCTCAGACTCTTCAAGCTGCTCCGCTCCCATGGACGGGCAGCCCAGTGCGAACGCCTTCTCCTCTGCCAGGGCAGCTGCGTCGGCATTTCCCACTTCCATCAGGACCGCATCTGCTCCGCCGTCTCTGATCCCTTCTGCAACGGCTTCCGCCATAGCCTGAGTATTCCCTGTTCCACTCCAATATACAACCGATACGCTCATCTTTTTTCCTCCATTTCATTCATGACTTGATCACAGAGCAATTTCCCGAATGCTCTTTCCGGTAAGAAATTCATTTACCGCGCAGTTCTTTGCACGGTCAAACTCCTTGAAAACCATCCTTGCTCCGGCAGGATCGCTGTATACTTTCCAGTATCCGGTCATCACATATTCCCTTCCCCCGTTCTCAATGAAGCCTCGGACATCCTCCGCAGGATATCCGAAAAAGGCTCCGATCTCGTGAGGAAATCCCAGTCCCAGCTCAGCGCAGGCGCGCACACGCTCTGCAAGCCTTTCAAGCATTTCCTCTGTCTCCATATCCTGATATCCGTATTCTCTGATCAGAGCGCAGATATCCCTCCTGCACAGATAGGCCTTAAGTTCCGAAGGGCGATAAAACAGGACCAGGCATCTCCCATCCGTCTCCGATAACTTATAGTAAGAAATATCCATACCCGAGAATAACTCTCCGAGACCTTCATACAGATCGGCGTTCATGGTAATGCCACAGGATACTTTCAGCCCCTTCAAAAAAGGCGCGCACTGCAGCACGACCTGAAACATAAGGCGTATTCTTCTGTCACTGTTTTTCAGAAAATATGTCAGAACCTCAGCTGGCATCATCTTCTCCTTTCTATTTTGAGAATGATTTTCAATTGAGTCAATATTATCATATGGCCGAATATTTTTCAAGCTTCTTTTTGAAAACATTTCTCATTTTTGTTTTTTTGCTTTTTTTCCCTTTTTTAGTTGTTCCCCACATTGCTTTAGTGTATAATAGGTTTAAGCATTTGAGAGGTGAGAATTCTCAAACAATACATACATAAAGGAGAGATTCGCCATGGTAAATTTAATTACAGGCCCAAGAGGCAGCGGAAAAACACAGCAAATGATCGAACTTGCAAATGAGAAGGTGAAAACTTCCAACGGTAACGTAGTATTGATCAAAAAAAGCCACAAGGATACATACACGGTAGACTTTAATATCCGTGCAATCCGTATGGCTGATTATCCTGATATCCTTTCACTCGAAGAATTTGTAGGATTTCTTTACGGCATGGTGGCCGGCAACCACGACATCGAGACGATCTTTATTGACAGCGTACTGAAGCAGGCGAACATCACTCTTGAAAGCCTTCCTGTATTCCTTCAGAAACTGAACAAGATTTCCAGCGAAAACAACATAGATTTCTACCTCAGCATCAGCGCTGACAAGAATGACATTCCGGATATAGATTCCATTGACTGCAATGTGATCAGCTGATATTGTGAAACAAAGCGAGCCATGAGATTTGATCTCATGGCTCATTTTCTGTTCTTTTTTGGTTTCTGTTCACACTATACTCCGGGATAGGAAACTGCGTCGTCATGCCTGCATGTAAGAGGCAGTTTCCTTTTTCCTCTTATTTTCCGCTCAGAGACAGCACCGTATTGGTCCGCTCTCCTTGTTTATACTCCACTGTGACCTCATCACCCACATTGTATCGGATGATATCGATAAAATCAACGACAGATACGTCGAAGATCTCATCCGAACCTTCCAGCATGATATAAAAATGAGAATTTCCGTCCACGACTCCCTGAGCTATCTTCGTGATCGCCGCCGTGATCGTCCGGGTCTCGCGGGTGTCCTCTTCTTCCTGTTTGATCCCGTTCTCATACATCAGCTTTGTGTACTGTTCCTCACACTGGCTCACCGTATCCCCGGTCGCAACGATCTGATATTTCTGAACGTTGACCATGGCGTACATCTTCACCAGTCCGGCATCATCCTTCAGGGCAATAAAATACGTGGGTTCCCCGGAAATGTTCAGGAGCAGCGGGAAAGTCGCCTTATAATGCAGGTTCTGGACCTGCCCCTCCGCCGAGGCCATCGCCGAAGCCTCCGTGGCTCCTTCCACCTCATAGAATTTCGTCTCCATCGTGCGCTGGTTCATGAGTACAAATCCCACATTGGACTGGTCGCCGCTGACCGACGTAACACCGGTATAGACCCATACATCATCATCGATGGCAAGGTAATTGTACCCCTCCGTTGTCTTAAGACAGTCCTTCTGTCCAAGCACACTGTTCAGGAATCCATGTTTCAGGGTGCCATAGTAATCATACAGGTCCACCAGCAGATCCGCCGAATACGCCCTGTCGATCCACTGCGGCGCATCCTCTATGGCATAATCCGCAGTCTCTCCGGTGACCGCATTGCAGAGCACCACTCTTCCGATCGTCACACCGCCGAACAGGCCGATGTTGTACTGTTTCACCGGACAGATCCAGTAGGGCACCCCTTCTTCATCCACTTCAAAACTCAGGTCATTGAAAATATAGGTAGGATAGCGGAATCTCAGATGACGGTAGATATTTCTGTTAAAATGATCACTGGTCGTATACTTCATTCCCTCGTCCAGCTTCACCAGCTCTGTATTCTGAGTCGCCATATCGATCTCAATATAGGCCGGGATCCCATCCCCATGATTCGTAAACCACTTGATCAGGCTCGCATATTTCAGCGGCGAAACTCTTACCGGGCGGTCCTGATAATTGATCTGGGAATACAGCTCATCCACTTCAAACTGGGACACCATATCCACCATGCTTCCCATCTTTCTGTTTCCGAGGAGCGTAGCAGAATCTCTGTCAAGAAGAGGGATCTGATCAAACGAGAGCTCCTCAATATCCTTGGCGAACTCACCTGTCTCAACTGTCATGAGCTGCTGGTATTTCTTTGCGTTAATGATCGGCGAAGACAGCAGGGTTCCCGCAAGATATACGATAACGACCGCGGCAAGGAGGCCCAGGATCACCTTCAATCCTTTGGAATTCTTGATCTCATACCGGTTCAGATCCTTTTTCTTTACGAAAAATGCCGCCGCCAGAATGATCAGGATAGTAAGAAAGACCCAGAATTCTGTCGCATGGATATTGATGGCCGGCAGCGCCGTGTAATAGTAGATCCCCAGCAGGAGTATAAGGACAACAGCAAGGATCACTTTTGTTTTCAGCTTTTTCATTCACTTTTCCTTTCTAAAAAAGCCCCGCAGTCTCCTGCGAGGTATCATTGATTTTCTGTTTACTGCTTTTTAATACATTTCCTCATCCTCAGAATCTTCTGCGCCACAGATCCGGCGACAGTATCAGAAGATACGGGATGATCTCCAGGCGTCCGACAAGCATATCGAAACAGAATACCAGCTTGGAGAGCGGCGAGAATATGTGGAAGTTCTCTACCGGCCCCACTTTTGAGATACCCGGTCCCACATTATTTATTGTTGTCAAAACACCGCTGAATGATGTGGCAAAATCAAAATTATCTATCGATACGATCAGCACTGAAGCTGCCAGTATGAAAATATATGCCGCAAAGTAAACGTTTATTCCCCGCAGCGTATCCTGCCCCACCTTTTTTCCGTTGAGCTTCATCACAGTCACTGCGTTCGGATGAAGGATCTTCTTGATCTCCTGGCCGATGGATTTGCAGAGTATAACAAATCTGCTCACCTTGATCCCGCCGCCCGTCGAACCTGCACAGGCTCCGATGAACATGATCAGCAGCAGCACTGTCTTCGACAATTCGGGCCAAAGCTCATAATCTGCCGTATAGAATCCCGTCGTGGTGATCACGGAAGCGACCTGGAAGGACGCATACCGGAAAGCATGGAGCACATTCCCGTAGATATTCAGGATATTCACCGTGATGACCGCTATGGATGCGGCTATGATCCCAAGATATGCTCTGAGCTCCTCGTTTTTCAGCACGCTCTTCCAGTCCTTGAGCAGAAGGAAGAAATACATATTGAAGTTCACGCCGAAAAGAATCATGAAAACAGTGATCACACCGTCTATATACGCGCTGTCATAGAAACTCACGCTTGAGTTCCGGTTGGAGAAGCCTCCGGTCCCGGCTGTACTGAACGAGTGGACCAGCGCATCATACAGGTTCATTCCGCCGAACATGAGAAGCACTACTTCCACTGCGGTAAGTACAAAATACATCGTATAAAGAATTGTTGCAGTATTTCTCGCCTTGGGAACGAGCTTGTCAGTCTCCGGTCCCGGCATCTCCGCTCTCATAAGCGGCATCGAATGCTCGTCGTCCAGCGATGTGATCATCAGAACGAAGACGAGCACTCCCATGCCTCCGATCCAGTGGGTCAGACATCTCCAGAAATTAATACCCATGGGAAGGGATTCAATGTCCTGCAGGATCGTAGATCCCGTAGTCGTGAATCCGGACACCGTCTCGAAAAACGCATCAATATAATTCGGAATGCTTCCGGTTATGAAGAACGGCAGGGCCCCGAACAGTGACCAGAGTATCCATGCCAGTCCGACGATCACGAAGCCTTCCTTGCCGTAGATCCTGGTACACTTCGGTTTCTTTCTCCCGAAGATAAGGTAGATGATCCCGAGGACCGCTCCGACGATGAGGAAAGAAACTCCGCTCTTCTCCCTGTAAATGAGCGATACAAGCGCCGGGATCAGAAGGACCGCTCCCTCAACGCCGAGCATTTTCCCCAGAATGTAAAGTATCATTTTCTTATTCATTGTTCTGCCTCTACATTAGTATGTCTTCTATATCCTCAATCTGTTTCTCCATCGTGACTACGATCACGCTGTCTCCCACCTGCATATAATCATCTCCTCCGGGAATGATGATCTGCCGTTTTCTTGCAATGCATGCGATCAGATTGTTGGATTTCAGGGAAAGATCCTTCAGCGGTATGCCCGTGTATCTTGTCTCTGACTTGATGATGAACTCAAGAGCCTCCACCTGATCATCCACAAGCTGGTACATAGTCTCTATATTGGCGCTCGCCTGAGAATTCTTCCTTGCCCGGACATAACTCAGTATAGCGTCTGCCGTGACCGTCTTCGCAGATACGATACTGTCGATCCCGAAGTCTTCCACCAGACGCGCCCGTCTGTCCTCGTTCACTTTCGCTATGATCTTATCGACACCCTGACCCTTGGCGAAAAGAGAAGTGATGATATTCTCCTCATCCATACCCGTCAGAGCGACGAAAGCGTCTGCCTCCTCGATTCCCTCCTCGATCAGCAGGTCATGGTCCGTCGCATCCCCGTTGATGATAACTGCCTTGGGGAGCAGTTCGCACAGCTGCTCGCACCTCGTCTGATCTTTCTCAATGATCTTGACGTGCATGCCGATGGCACAAAGCTGTACAGAAAGATAGTACGCCACTCGTCCGCCTCCGCAGATAATGACCTTTTTGATCTTCTCTCTGTGTTTGCCGAGAAGCTTGAAGAACAGCTCAACTTCTCTGTGGGAGGCGGCAATATGAAGTCTGTCCCCCTGCTTGATCACATAATCTCCATCCGGGATCAGAACGTCGTCCCCGTGCTCAACCGCGCACACCAGGATCTTGATCTGAAATTTATTATACATCTCCGCCAGAGACATGCCGATCAGACGGCTGTCCGACGCGATCGGGAACTCGATCAGTTCCACCTGCCCCTTCACAAAAGTTTCGATCTTACTCGCATCCGGGAACAGCAGCAGCCTGCTGATCTCATCAGCAACGATCAGCTCCGGATTCACCGCCATACTCAGATGAAGATCCTCCTTCAGAAGTCCGAGCTGGTTGAAATAGATCGGATTGCGCACACGCGCGATCGTATGTTTTGCTCCCAGCCTTTTTGCGATCAGACAGCTCAGCAGATTACTTTCGTCCGCCGAGGTACAGGCGATCACAAGGTCCGCATGGGGAACGCCCGCCTCCTTCTGCACCGACGCGTCCACGCCGTCTCCGTTCACACACGCTATGTCGAGCCGGTCGACGGCATATCTCAGCTTTTTCTCATTCCCGTCGATCATCACCACATCATAGTTTTCGACAGAAAGCTGTTTTGCAAGTTTGTACCCTACTTTCCCATCACCAATGATAACAATCTCCATTATTTTTTCCCTCTGTGTTATGTACAATTTTTAGTCGGCTGTATTCACAGTAGAGCAATTATAGCACCTTTGTATTTAAAGTACAACAATCTTAGCGCTTTCTTTACACGCTTGGGATTCCGTCGCCATGTATCGTCTGCCGGGAGGGGACAGACAGCCAGACGGCAGCCCCCTCTCCGGCTCTCCCGGCTTCGTTCCATTTTCCAAAAAAATGGGCATACAGCCGTACAGCCATATGCCCTGTTCCAGACAGCACCTGTGTGCTGTCCTGTGATTCTATTCTTCCGCTGCTCTCGCCGCGATCTCTTTCTCCTGTACATCAGAAGGCGCCTGCTCATATCTTGCGAACTTGTACTCGTATGTGCCGCGTCCTCCTGTCATAGACCGGAGTGTCGTGCAGTATCCGAAAAGTCCTGTCATCGGTATGTCGGCCTCAATGACCTGCTTGCCTCCGGCGATCGGGTTCATTCCGAGGACACGTCCTCTTCTCTTGTTCAGATCTCCCATCACATCACCGGTATAATCGTCCGGCACTGTGACTTTCAGGGAAGCGATCGGTTCAAGAAGTACAGGAGAAGCCTCCATAAAGCCCTTCTTAAACGCCTGGATCGTCGCCGTCTTGAATGCCATCTCAGAAGAGTCGACCGGATGATAGGAGCCGTCATACAGCGTCGCCTTGACGCCTACAACAGGATATCCTGCCAGGGGTCCCTTTACCACAGATTCCTGGAGTCCCTTCTCCACTGCCGGGAAGTAGTTCTTCGGAACCGCTCCTCCGACTACGCATTCCTCGAATACATACGGTGTCTCCAGATCTCCCGACGGTTCAAATCTCATCTTGACATGACCATACTGGCCATGACCGCCGGACTGCTTCTTATATTTTGTATCCACATCGGAATTCTTCCGGATCGTCTCGCGGAAAGCAACTTTCGGAGTGGACAGCGTGATCTCCACCTTATATCTTGCGGCAAGCTTGCTCGCCGTGATCTCCAGATGCTGATCTCCCATTCCGTACAGGAGAGACTGTCTGTTCTCGCTGTCATTGACTGCCTTGAGCGTCACATCCTCCGCCATCATCCTTGCAAGAGCCTGGGACACCTTATCCTCATCGCCCTTCTTATTGACCGTGTACTTCATATATGTATAAGGTACTGAGTACTCTGTCTTCGCATAGGATACCGGAGCCGCCTTCGTTGAGAGAGTATCACCCGTGCGGGTGTTTGCCAGTTTTGCGATCGCTCCGATATCTCCGGCAAACAGTTCGGATACCTCGGAAGGTTTATTGCCGCACATTGTATACAGTTTTCCTGGCTTCTCCTCTGCTTCCGTATCGGCATTGTAGAGCACATCGTCTCCCTTGAGTACGCCGGAGCATACCTTCACGAAAGAGTATTTTCCGATAAACGGATCCACCATCGTCTTGAACACATAGGCTGTCTTCGCCTTCGCGAAGTCGTAGTTTGCCTCGAAGATCTCGTTCGTCCTGCGGTTGATTCCCGCGCAGGTCCTCTTGTCCGGACTCGGGAAGAATCTTACGATATCGGACAGCAGGTTTGCAACGCCCTGCGCCTGAATGTTGGATCCCATCGCCACCGGAACGATATCGCCGTCCATCACTTCCGTACGCATCGCCGCGCGGATCTCTTCAATAGAGAATTCCTCCCCGTTGAAATAGCGCTCCATAAATTCTTCACTCGTCTCGGCAACAGCTTCCATAAGGGAGTCTCTCAGGATCTCAAGGTTCGGTTTACAGTAATCCGGGATCTCACACTCTTCTCTCTGACCGATCCCTGTATATCTGCGCCCTGCGTTCTTGATCACATTGATATATCCAACAAGCTTTTCGTTCTCGCGGATCGGCTGGAAATGCGGAGCGATCTTTTTTCCGTATCTTGCCGTCAGATCTTCAACTACCTGACGGAAACTTGCGTCGTCCACATCCATCTCTGTCACATAGACCATCCTCGGGAGATTATACTTATCGCACAGCTCCCAGGCCTTCTCTGTTCCGACCTGCACGCCCGCTTTGCCTGACACAACGATAACCGCCGCGTCCGCCGCGCTCACTGCTTCCTCTACTTCTCCGACAAAGTCAAAATATCCCGGCGTATCCAGAATATTGATCTTCGCTTTCTCCCACTCGATGGGGACCAGACTTGTACTGATGGAGAATCCGCGTTTCTGCTCCTCTTTATCAAAATCGCTCACCGTATTGGCCTCTGAAATCTTTCCCATACGGCTTGTGGCTCCTGATACATACAGCATTGCCTCAACAAGACTTGTCTTGCCGCTTCCGCCGTGCCCAAGCAATACCACGTTCCTAATCTCGTCTGTTCTGTAAACCTTCATGCTGCTGCCTCCTTGTGTGTAGTTATTCTGCACATCCATTTTTCTGAAGGATATGCACATCATGGATATATTGTACTAAAACTTTCATATAATTACAACTATTTTATTCACATTTCACATATCCAATTTCCCGTAACAGTTCAGCCATAAGGATCAGCCTGCCCTTTTTTCTTCTGATCGGAACGCCCGTATATGAGCTAAGAAGCGGCGCAGCCGCAGGAGCACATATATGCTGCTTTGCGAATGGCGCGGACTGAACTGTTTCTGTTTACTTTTACAATGCACCGTGTTAAAATACCCATGTGTGCGGGCCAGCATGTCCGCACGATTCTTATTTATCTAATCACGAAAGGACTACCCAGCTATGACTTCAGTAAAAATCGGCTTTATCGGCCTCGGACTGATCGGCGGCTCCATTGCGAAGGCGATCCGCCGTTACTATCCGGACTATGAACTTCTTGCCTTTGACAAAAACCGCGAGACACTGGCGCTGGCGGTACAGGAGGGCACGATCCACACCTCCTGCTCTTCCATAGATGACAACTTCAAAGGCTGCACATACATCTTTCTCTGTGCGCCGGTAGCATACAACACCGCTTATCTGCCTCAGCTCAAGGATCTGATGGACAGCGGCTGTATCCTGACCGATGTAGGCAGCGTAAAGACCTCCATCCACAAAGAAGTGATCTCACTCGGCATGGAGGAAAGCTTCATCGGAGGGCACCCGATGGCAGGATCTGAGAAGAGCGGATTCTCCAGCTCCAAAGCCCACCTGATCGAAAATGCCTACTATATCCTCACGCCTTCGGCAAAAGTTCCGGAGGAAAAGGTGACCGCGTTCCGGGATTTTATCAGCTCCCTGAAAGCGATTCCGGTCATACTCGACTATAAGAAGCACGATTACATTACCGGGACGATCAGCCATCTCCCTCATATCATCGCGTCCACCCTGGTGAACTTTGTCCGTGATACTGACTCTGAGGATGAACTGATGAAAGCGCTGGCCGCGGGAGGATTCAAGGATATTACCAGGATCGCTTCCTCATCTCCCGTGATGTGGCAGCAGATCTGCCTGAAAAACGGGGAAAATATCTCCCATATCCTCGGGAACTACATTGATACGCTCAGCAGGGCAAAAGAACTTGTGGATTCTGGAGACGACGAGGCGCTCTACACCATGTTCGAGTCCTCAAAAGATTACAGGGACTCCATGCCGAACAGTTCTGCCGGACCGATCAAGAAACAGTTCGCGCTCTACTGCGATATCATCGATGAGGCCGGAGGGATCGCGACTATCGCGACGATCCTTGCGAGCAATAATATCAGCATCAAAAATATCGGCATCATCCACAACCGTGAGTTCGAGGAGGGAGCCCTCCGCATTGAATTTTACGATGAAGATTCTTCCGTCAAGGCTGCAGGCCTCCTGAGGAAATACCGCTATATCGTCTACGAGATATAAAAAACGGAAGATTTTTACTACAGATACAGAAAGGAACGATTATCATGGAATTATGCAGTATCACCGGATTAAAGGGAAAGATCACAGTCCCGGGAGACAAATCCATCTCCCACCGCTGTGTGATGTTCGGGTCGATCGCAGAAGGAACAACAGAGATACACCATTTTCTGACCGGGGCCGATTGTCTGGCAACGATCCGGTGTTTCCGGGCGCTCGGCATTGACATTGAGGAGAACGGCTCCTCTGTCACCATACACGGAAAAGGACTCCGCGGCCTGACAGCGCCGTCAGGGATGCTCGACGTCGGAAACAGCGGGACGACAACGCGCCTTCTCTCCGGCATCCTTGCCGGACAGCCTTTCGAATCCCGCCTCTCGGGAGACAATTCGCTGAATTCCCGTCCCATGAAGCGGATCATAGATCCCCTGACACAGATGGGCGCGAAGATCTCAAGCATCCGCGGGAACGGCTGCGCGCCGCTTCTGATCGCTCCGGGAGAACTTCACGGCATTCACTATGAATCTCCCGTGGCTTCCGCACAGGTAAAGTCCTGCATTCTGCTTGCCGGGCTGTACGCAGACGGAGAGACCTCTGTCACTGAGCCGAGCCTTTCCCGCAATCACACAGAGCTCATGCTGAAGGAATTCGGGGCTGACATCCGTTCCACCTACGCCCTCGACAGCACGAAAGCCACTGCATCCGTCCGGCCCGGGAGCCAGCTCTGCGGACAGAAGATCACTGTCCCAGGCGACATCTCCTCCGCTGCCTACTTCATCGCAGCCGGACTGATGGTTCCTGATTCTGAAATCCTCATCCAGAATGTTGGGATCAATCCGACCCGCGCCGGGATCCTCAGAGTCTGCGAGGACATGGGCGGCGACATTACTCTTCTGAATGAACGGATCGAGGGCGGCGAAAAGATCGCAGACATCCTTGTGCGCACAAGCCGTCTCCACGGCACCACCATCGAGGGCGGCATCATCCCGACGCTGATCGACGAGATCCCCGTCATTGCCGTCATGGCAGCCGCAGCGGAAGGCACTACCATCATAAAGGACGCTGCAGAGCTCAAGGTCAAAGAAACTGACCGCATTGAGACCGTGACAGACAACTTAAAATCCATGGGCTGCGACGCAGTTCCCACCGAGGACGGCATGATCATCAACGGCGGGAAGCCGCTGAAAGGCGCAACCATCCACTCTCTCCTGGACCACCGCATCGCCATGGCGTTCAGCATCGCCGCTCTGGTCGCAGAAGGGAACACCAAGATCCTCGACAGCAAATGCGTGGATGTATCCTACCCCACATTCTACGACACCTTTGAGGAGCTGCTTTAAAATTCCGGGGCGGCCAGCAATTCTGTCGGAAAGTATCATCCGAAAACAGGACAGGCTGATAGAAAGATTCCTTCTGCGATAAGAGGAGGGATTCTCCCGGCAGCTTTCCCTGTTTTCGGATGATGTTCTCAGATGAAACTTACCTTACAGACCTGAATTTACCGCCTCCAGCATCTCCTGCACGGTCTTTCCAGTGACAGGATGTCTTCTGTAGGGCGCGATCTCGCTGAGCGGCTTCAGCACGAACTCTCTCTTGTGCATCTCAACATGTGGGATGCACAGGTCGCTGTCCTGCAGGATCAGATCATCATAGAAAATGATATCCAGATCTAACGTGCGGGGCCCCCAGCGGAGGATCCGCTCTCTTCCGGCTTCCTTTTCGATCCGGTGCAGTTCGTCCAGGAGTTCATGAGGATACAGGAGTGTCTCAAGCTCCAGGCATCCGTTCAGGAAATCCGCCTGGTCCGTCACTCCGTAAGGAGGCGTCTCGAGGAAACCGGAAACCTTTCTCACCCGGCAGCCTTTCACCGCATCCAGTTTCTCCACCGCACCGTCCAGATACCCCTGTCTGTCGCCCATGTTCGATCCGAGAGCGATGACGGCGTCATGCCACTCTCTCTCAACAGATACACTTACCGTTTTAAGAGGGAGCCCTACCGGCGCCCACGGCTTTTTGATCTCCAGGCGCACCTTCCGGAGGTGATTTGTATTCAGCAGCAGCTCCTCCGCCAGACACTCGGCAGCCCGCTCCAGAAGCTTGAACGTGTGCTCTCTGAGATACCGGTCGATAAAGGCGCACACCTCTCCGTAGTGGATAGAGGCAGTCAGATCATCCGTCTGCCCCGCTTTTCTTGTATCCGTATATAAAACCGCCGACACAAGGAACTTCTGTCCCAGCACATTTTCCTCCGGGAAAACCCCATGATTGGCAAACACTTCCAGCTCTTCTATCCTGATTTCATCCAGCTTCATCTCATCCTCCGCTTTCCATCCTGTATTTTCACAAAGCGGACTTCAGCTGTCCGCCCACATTTCATTTTCATTCTGTACTTTACCGCTTATTATACGCGGATGCTGTGCTCCCGCATCAGCGCCCTCGTCATCTCTATCGCTCTCCGGTTCTTCCCGGCGTCATGGACCCGGACAAATGCGCACCCTTTCTGCACTCCGTACACAGTCGTCACAAGAGTCCCCTCCTCCCGCTGATCCGCCGGCAGGTCCAGCGTCAGGCCGATCACAGACTTTCTCGATGTTCCCAGCAGGATCGGATATCCCAGCTCATGCATGATCTCCAGACGGCTGATGATCTCCAGATTCATCTCATAAGTCTTCCCGAATCCCACGCCGGGATCCAGCAGGATCTTATCATCCGCTATCCCCGCGCGCTTCGCGATCCTCACACACTCTTTCATATCCTCCATGAAATCTGCAAGAAAATCCGAATACTCCGCTGTATTCCTGTTATGCATCAGGCAGCACGCCGCCCCCCGCTCTGCGATCACGGTCGCCATTCTTTCATCATATTTCAGTCCCCAGATGTCGTTTACAAGATCCGCTCCCGCATCCAGCGCCGCCTCTGCCACGCAGCTCTTATAAGTGTCCACAGACACAGGAATGTCGAATCTGCTTTTAACCGCCTCAATAACCGGGACGACTCTCAGGATCTCTTCCTCATCCGTGATCTGAATGTGCCCGGGTCGAGTGGACTCTCCGCCCACATCAATAATATCCGCGCCTTCGCTGATAAGCTGTTCCGCATGTCTCAGCGCCGCATCCATCTCATTGTACCGTCCCCCGTCAGAAAAGGAATCCGGCGTCACATTAAGGATTCCCATGATATAGGTATTGTTTTCTGTGTCAAATTCTCTTCCGCCAATTATCATACCCTGATCTCCATATTCTTTTTCTCTTCACTCCAGTCACACAGTCCTTCCGCCGGGCAGGCAAAGCACATCCTTGACGCCTTGTCGCTCTCATACAGAAGCCTCTCCAGCGGCTCCGGATCTTTCCTGAGCCTCCGGTGCCCCTCGATGGCTGTGAGTATCATTTTCTTCTCTTGTTCTGTAAATCTTTTTCCTTCCGGAAGGCTCTCCAGTATCTCCCCGGCGATCTTCACCCCTGCCGCTTCATGCGGAATCTTCTCTTCATACTGCAGAGATTTCCCGATATCGTGAAGGACTGCCGCGGCATAGATAACCTCCGGATCCAGTCCCAGCCCGATCTCAAAACTGCGGATCCGGGCAATCCTAGCCACATCCAGCAGATGAGTCATCTGGTGCCTGCAGAAGATCCGCTTCTCTTCCAGCTTCTCCAGCCTCCTGTAATACTTCTGATACACCGGATGATTCCAAATGGCATTGACTCTGTCCATACCGGCCCGCTCTGCATCCGCTCTATCGATACTGCGCTCACCCGTTATATTGATTCTGTCCATCAGACCTGCCTTCCCATCATGCGGAAAAACCGCTCTTCCAGAGCCGGATCCGTCTCAAACACACCTCTTCTAGCCAGCGTCACGGTCTGGCTTCCCGGTTTCTTGATTCCCCGCATGGTCATGCACATATGCTCCGCCTCGATCATGACGATGGCTCCTTTCGGCTGCATGTGTTCCATCAGCGCGTCCGCGATCTGTCCCGTCAGCTGCTCCTGGATCTGCAGTCTTCTTGCAAACACCTCCACAGTCCTTGCCAGTTTGCTCAGCCCCACCACTTTTCCGTCCGGGATATAGGCGATATGCGCCTTTCCGTAAAACGGAAGGAGATGATGCTCGCATGTGGAATAGAAGGTGATGTCCTTCTCGATCACCATCTCGCTGCTGTCCACAGAAAATGTCTTGGAGAGATGATCTCCGGCATCCTCGTCCATACCGCCATAGAGTTCTTCATACATGCGCGCGATCCTGTTCGGCGTATCCTTTAATCCCTCACGGTCCACATCTTCTCCAATTCCTTCCAGCAGAAGGCGCACCGCCTGTTCAATCTTTTCCTGATCTATCATTTTTCCATTCCTCTTTTCTTCTCAAGACCCGAAGACGAGCCATCATCCAGCTTATCAACCGCTTCCTTCACCTGTCCCAGATAAGACAGCGAACCAAACGCAAGTATCACATCTTCACTTTCTGCTTCTGCAAGCGCTTTCCTCACCGCCTGCTCTGTACTCTCTTCTGCACTGACCCGGGCGCAGTACCTGCTCACCGTCCGGGCAAGTTCTTCCGCCGGGAGCGTCCGCTTTCGGTCAGGAAGACTGACTGTATACACTGAAGATGCAAGCGGGCACATTATATCCGCGATCTTCTCATACTCTTTGTCCCGAAAGACTCCCATGATAAAGATCAGACGACGCCCCGGAAAATAACTCTCCACTGACTCCCTAAGCCGCAGCGCCGCTTCCTCGTTATGTGCTCCGTCAAGCAGAAACACCGGATGCTCCATCACGCATGTGAACCTTCCCGGCCACACTGTATTTCCGATTCCACGTCTTATATTCTCTCCGCTGATCCGGTATCCCATTCTTCTCAGCGACAGGATCACTTCCAGCGCTGCCGCGGCGTTCAAAAGCTGGCTCTTACCCGCCAAAGGGCTGTACAGATCCTGAAATTCCTTATAGGAGAAACGGATCCCCCGGTAATCCTCGCTGATGATCTCCGCGCTCCCCGCCTCGGTAAATTCAGCTCCGGCCCTGTCAGCACGCGCCTGCAGGACTGCCCGCACGCATTCCGGCTGATGTGCGGAGACGACCGCGCAGCCGGGCTTGATGATCCCCGCCTTATTCTCTGCAATCTCCTCCAGGGTGTCACCGATCACTCCAAGGTGGTCGCGGCTGATGCTTGTAAACACTGCACATACCGTATTTTTCACGATATTCGTGGCATCCAGCTCGCCGCCCAGCCCCGCCTCAAGGACCACCAGGTCACATTTCATTTCTCTAAAATACAAAAATGCTATCGCCGTCTCAGCTTCAAAAACGGTGGGGCTGTGTTCTCCCGCCGCTTCCATTCGGGCAATAGCATCTCTTACACACTCTGTCAGAGAAGCGAATCTCTCTTCAGGTATCCACTCTCCGTCTACCTGGATCCGCTCCAGATAGGAAACCACTGTCGGTGAAACATACCGCCCGATCCTGTATCCTGCCTCACTCAATATCGTCGAAGTGTATGCAAGCACAGATCCCTTGCCATTCGTTCCTGCAATATGTATGAACTTCAAATCATCCTGGGGATTCCCAAGTTCACGCAACAGACCTCGAATCGTCTCCAAGCCAAGTACACTTCCGTATTTCGACATTTCGTCCAAATATACCCTTGCTTCTTTATAGGTCACGTTCTTCCGTTTCCTTTCCATGTTCAATTTTCCGCGCTGCTGAAATATGCTCAGCCGCGGCACCGTTCTGCCGAAAACCGCTGTACCGGACTGCAGCAGATCCGCCCCTGTGTCCGAACGATCGCATTTCTGCACAGAACAGGGATATCATAGCACTATTTTCTCTGATTCACAAGCTTTTCTGTCCTCCAAGTTATTTTCACTGTTTTTATCCCGTCTTCAATCTTGTCATCTGCCGTTCTGCATGCTATACTAAGTGTACTATAGATATTAGTACACTTAGTACGATCAACACAGAGAAGAGGGATGCCATGATCACAATCGACTATCAGAGCAAGCTGCCATTCTACGAACAGATTGCCCAGCGATTCCAGACACTGATCCTGCGCGGAATCCTACCGCCTGACACCCAGATGCCCTCGGTCCGCTCACTTGCCATGGAACTTTCCATCAATCCGAACACTATACAGAAGGCATTTTCTCTCCTTGAACAGCAGGGATATATCTATTCTGTCAAAGGGAGAGGCAATTATGTGGCGGATGTCACGGCCCTGGCAGAGCAGAAAAGGCAGTCACTTTTAAAAGAGGCAGAACAGCTCCTCTCCTACGGGAAAGGACTTGGAATCACACGCGCAGAATACATCAAAGTTATTGACAGACTATATGAAAAGGGGGATTCAGATGATTGAGCTGAAAAATCTTGACAAGACCTTTCAGGACATACACGCAGCAGACCACATATCCGGCTCGATCCGGGACGGCATGGTATTCGGGCTGATCGGATCCAACGGTGCGGGGAAGAGTACGCTCCTGCGCATGATTTCCGGCATTATCCGTCCGGACAGCGGAGAAGTTCTGGCAGACGGGGAATCCGTTTTTGAACATCCGGAGGTGAAATCCCGGATCTGCTTTCTCTCGGATACACCTTACTTTTTCCCAAATGCAGATATCCGGCAGATGCGCGACTACTATATGGTCATGTATCCGTCCTTCAACCGGAAACTCTTCGACTCGCTGACAGAACGTTTCCACCTGGATCCGAAGCGGAAGATCAGTTCTTTTTCAAAAGGGATGAAAAAGCAGGTATCCATACTGCTTGGGCTCTGCTCAGGGACAAAATATCTGCTCTGCGACGAGACCTTTGACGGGCTGGACCCTGTAGTCCGACAGGCAGTCAAAAGCCTGATCGCCTCTGAGATGCTGAACAGAGACATTACTCCTGTAATCTCATCCCATAACTTAAGGGAACTGGAAGATATCTGCGACGGCATCGGACTTCTCCATCAGGGGAAACTTCTGCTCATCCGCGATCTCGATCAGATCCGGTGCAGTATCTGCAAACTGCAGTGCGTCATCCCCGATGCGCACCGGGAGCAGGAACTCATCCGCAGCCTGCGCATCCTGAAGCTGGAGCGCACCGGCTCCCTGCTGACGCTGACCGTGCGTGGAGACAGGGAGGAAGTGACCCGGCTCGTACAGGATCAGGAACCTCTCTTCTCTGAGGTTCTGCCGCTCACACTTGAAGAAATATTTATCAGCGAAACGGAGGTGGCTGGTTATGACATTAAAGATTTCCTGCATTAAGCTGATCCGGGAGAATATCCGCCGCAGAGGTTGGCTTGCCGCACTTACATGCGTACTCCTGTTTTTCATGATGCCGGTATACAGCCTGCTGTATATCAGTACTTTTTCTGACGGCATGCCCAGGGTACGGCTGTATGATACTCTTATCGAATATTTCCCCGGTCTGCTGAACGGGCACAGTATCCAGTCGCTCATGGCAGTGATCGCAGTACTTGCGGCAGCGGCCGCTCTGACTGGGTTCGACTATATCCATTCCAGGGAAAAACTGGATTTCTTCCACGCGTTTCCCGTAAAGCGTACGCGGTGGTTCGTATCGGCATATCTGTCCGGGCTGATCATTTTTCTGGTTCCCTATACAGTATGCTCTGTGCTGACTGCCGCGGTGGGAGCGGCAGAAGGAATCATGACCGTCTCCCTGGCGCTCCGCTGTGCTCAGGCGGTGTTCGGAGGGGTTCTTGCGTACTTCGTTATTTACAATGCATGTGTCTTTGCAGTCATGCTGACCGGAAGAACGGTCACCGGACTGCTTGCATCCCTGATGGTGCTTGTATATCCATCCCTGGTCCTGAGCCTTTTTGATGCACTGCGGACAGCATTTTTCAAAAGTTTTTACGACGCGGGGAGCACAGGGTCTATGGCGCTGTCCGATTATCTCTCTCCGATAGAGCTGTTTGCCTCACTGATCGATCAGAGCGGCGTCGGAAGACTGCAGATTTCTCTCCTTGCCGCAGCATTCCTGATGTCTGCGGCGCTGATTACAGCGGCGCTCCTTCTGTACAGGATCTATCCCTCGGAAGCCGCCGGAACTGCCATCGCATTTCCCGCTGTCTCCCCGATCCTGAAAGTGCTGATCTGCATTCCGGCTGCGCCGTTTCTGAGCATGCTGTTCTTAGAACTGATGGGCATTTACGAATACCGCTGGCTTCTGCCGCTGAGCCTGCTTACTGCAGTACTTATCTGCGCTCTGATCGAATTCGTCTATCACCTGGATCTTAGACTGCTGCTGAAAGGCTGGCGTTCGTCGCTGATATCGATTGGAGGCGTTCTGGCCGTCCTGTGCATCTTTCAGTTCGACCTGTTCGGCTATGACACCTATCTGCCCGATGAGGACAGGATAGAGGCTGTCAGCTTCTGCCCGGATTCTTTTGCTTACTATTTTTCATATCCGGATACAGACACGTATTCCGAAGCACAGCTCGGCTTTTTCGTATCGGAAGAATACACTGATACACTCTATACGCTGATGAAGTCCGGAATCGAAAACATAGAAAACGGGATCACTCCGCAGAATGTCCATGCCGGCTCAGAGGATTTTGATTCTGACAGCTTCATCCCGGCTGTATTCCGCTGCAGGCTTTCCGGAGGGCGGACTGTGGCAAGAAAGTATGTCATCGAGAAGTCCGAGGCTGCTGATGCGTTCGGACAGCTGATGCAGGATCAGGATTACCGGAAGAAGCTCTTTCCCGTCTTCCATCTCGACTGGGAACAGGTCGTTTCCATCAGTCTTTCCGATGTCTATGGCGTAGCAGAAGACCTGAATCTTACAAAGGAACAGCGCAGTGCACTTCTGGACGCCTACGAGCAGGATGTCCTTGAGGCAGACGCTGATACACTGGTAAACGGCACGCCGGTCGGGGAACTAAGCATCGGCCTTTCCGATCACATCCAGGACACTTCTCCCTGGCCTTATATTGCCGATACTGCCTATTCCGGGACCACTGTTTCCACTGTCCAGGTGCCGCAGTTTTATCTCTATCCGGAGTATGACAACACACTGGAACTGCTCCGGGAGCTGGGCTGTACCCTGCGCACGGAGATTCTTCCGGAAGATGTCGCATCAATCTGCCTCTCCTTTTCATCCGAAAGCATGGAGACCGGGAAATACAGCGAACTGCTCTCCGGGCTGACCGATTCCGCCGTCATAACAGAATACGATGACGATTCGGCAGATGTCACCGTCACAGACAAAGACGACATCTCAATGATCCTGGAATGCACAGAACCCTGTTCTACCGGAATCCTCGATGACGGAAGTTCTTCCCCGGATTACCTGGATATTCGGTATTCGAACGGGGAGTCCTTTGGATATTCCTTTCAGTGACAGGCTGAAGACAGACGATGCCTGAAACATCCACGGATCGGTCTGAATTCCGTCCGCATAATGAAGAAAAACTCCGGAAGCCATCCGGAGTTTTTCTTTGTTATCTCTGCGATTTTATCTTTTTCCTCTTCAAAATTATCGTTTCAGATCCCCAGTTTCTCTCTGACTTCTTCCAGCCTCTCAGAGAACTCTTCATAAAACGCATTCTCGTCAGCAGCTGTCCACCTGTTCTCGTAAAAGCAGCGGAGCACATAGAGGGTCAGGATCCTTGCATTTTTATCATCCAGCCCCGGCAGCGCTTCCTCGCAGTCATTCAGAAAATCATGCCATTTCAGGATATAATTCTCATACGCTTTCAGATTCGGGATGCCCAGCCATTTTTTGATCTTGACCTTTCCCCGGTCTTTCCTGCTGCATTCATGGACCTGCAGAAAATACCGGAAGCCATTCTCTTCATAATATCTGCCCAGCGGGAACAGGCGGCAGATTCCCGGGCGGAACTCATGCACAGAGCACCTGCCTTCTCCGTTCAGAAACGGACAGGCATCCTGCCCGCTTTCCATCTTCAGATTGGGGAGGATCATTCCGTCAACCACTCCAAGCTCGATCTCCCGCTCCATCAGCGCCGCAAAGTCCTTCCCGATGCCCAGCCGGAATCTCCAGATATCCATTGGATCCAGTATGATAGAACTGCCCATTCCCCGGCAGCAGTCCGAACATCCCGTGCAGTCATGACAGTCCGCCCGCACCATATCTCCGGATGAGTAGAGCCTGCCGTCCGATATTTCCTTCAGGTCAACCATTCTTTTCATATATTTCTCCATTCCGCCGCCAGAAGGCGGCATTCATAATATTTCATTGCTGTCTGTCCAGAATTATAGCAGATAGCGGGGAGGATTCCAATTCAAAATTCGGGTTTGGCGGGCCGACTTCTGATCTGACTCACATCCGAAACCAGCAGGCGTGAGTATATCGAAGTCATATTCGGGGATGAGGGGCGGGGGATTCAGGCTCCGTTCCGAAGAATAAGAAAAACTAAAAGCTTCGAAAGATAGCTAAAAGCAATCCGAAAAACAGCACAACTCGCTGACGCTCAGACAATACTGTTTTTCGGATTAACGCCATCTTCCGAAGCTTTAAGATTTTCTAAATCCTTCTTCAAAGTCACCAGAATCCCCCGCCCCTCATCCCCGAAAGTTCTTCGTATCCCATCCTGCCGGTTTCTAAGCTCTCCAAATGGGAAGCCTGTCCGGCAATCTCGAAGATTTAAAGTAAAACGTCAGATGTACTTTATGATTCAGGGACGGTTTTATCTATTCTTATTCATACACTATTCAAGTACGGTTAACAGAAAGAAATTCCTGGGTTTGTACAGAAAGTTCTGTCTGGAATTCAGCAGAAAACAGGGAAAGCTGTCAGGAACTTTCATTCGGAGATAAGAGGAGGGCGGTTCAGGTGACTAGAATAATCTGTTAGAAAGACTTAAGGAAGCGGTGTCCCGCGTTAAGGTCTGCAATAAGATCTGTCTGAACAAAGTGAGTTTCTTATTGCAGACCTTGCTTTTAGCGGGATACCGCTCCCTTTAGGATTTCTCAGATTATGGAATGGAGCCTGAAGCCGCCCTCCTCTTATCGCAGAAGAAATTTTCCGAACAGCTTTCCCTGTTTTCGGATGCTGTTCCTGATTAGAATTATCTACACAAACCCGAATTTATTTCACAAGCTTCACGTATGGATACAGGGCACTGCTGCCTCCCATATTGAAGAACTCCAGGCACGCATTGTCCACGCAGTCCTCATCGACCACATATACGAAAGTGCATTCCAGAGTCTCGCCTGCGCCGATCTCAGCGAATCTTACATGTTTCTTGCTGTTGTCAGTGAACTGCTGCACGCTCTGGTAGAATGGCGCGCCGTCTCTGTTGAGTTCCAGGTATGTTTTTGTCCCCTCGGTGTACTCAAACTGTTCATACGATTCGGAACCGTCACCACTATTGCTGTTTCTGAGCAGTTTCAGCGTAGGAGTGATATAGAATTCTCCCGCGGAATCAGCAGTATTGATAATATCTACCGTAACTGCAAGGAACTTTCCGTTTATTTCCTTGCCGCTGTCTTTATTGATTCCTCGTGCAGACTCAGTATAAGGATAACGGGTATGCGGCTTTAATGTTCCATCCTCATTCAGAAGCGGTGCCACTGCCGAATCATAGTCAGGCACATAATTCTCCTTCGGATACTGATCCATCGGAAGGGTATCGAGAATCTGAGCGTCCTTCACAATATACTGAAGATCTGCCATATCCGCCCCCTCTGTACTCTGTATGGAGTCAGGAGCAGTAATGACATCGCCAATCTGGTGCACGCGGGATGACTCGATAATTGCCGGCGCCGGTACATACGATGCTTTCTCTTCTTTCGCAGCCTCGATTTCTTCATCTGCTGCATAGGCAACTGTTTCGTCAAGAATCGTAACCTGCAGATTCTGTGCCACTTTAAGCGCCTCATCTTCCGGGAGATCAATGCCATGAAGATATACACATACAACATATCCTTCTTCTTCATTAAAGAGGTACGCATTCTGCGAAACAGTGTTATCATCTACATAATTACTCTCTTCCCGAAAAAGGTTTACAGTCGTCCCATTGAGCTCGGTCGTTCCTGCGAATGCATCTGCGTCATAAATTGTATCGATCCATCCATCCTCGATCATAGTATGCCAGTAGACTTCGGCGGCATTGAGCGGTACAATCGACATTCCTCCGCCAGTCGCATCATTATGATACTTCCCGCCAAAGGGGCCGTCATTCTCATCATGATAAACATATCCCTCCGGGACATATCCTGCAGTCACTTCGATCTTGTGAGCTTCTTTCTTCGTCGGCTCCACGCTCACCTGCTGCACTGCTTTTCCGTTTTCTTCTTTGACCGTCACATTCAGCGCCCTGGCAGCCGCGAAAGCGGTAAGACCGAGACCGGCGATCACAGCAGCTGCAGCCGCGACAGAAACCCATGCTCTAGGTCTGCGCCTGCGAACCTTGCGGCGCCCTGTTTCTTTCTTATCGCTGCCTTCAGCTCCGCCGGTGCTTTCGACAAGACCGAGCTTTGCATAAGTCTCTTTCATTCTTCTGTCTACAGATTCCGGTATCTCAGCGTCATTCCGCAAGATCTGTTCCATCTCGCTCTGGGTGTATTCTTTTTTCAAGAGAATTCCTCCTTCCAATCTTTCATTATTTATGCTGCATCCGGCAGATATCAGGTGGCTGCGCTCTCGGCGCTCCATACCTCCCGGAACTTCTGCCTGCCTCTTGCAAGTCTTGTTTTTACTGTGTTCTCTTCCATATCAAGAAGCTGTGCGATCTCGCTGATCTTGAATCCCTCCCCATAGTAAAGTAGAAGGATCGTGCGGTATTTCTCATCCAGCGACCGCATCAGCTCTTCGAATTCGCAGTGTCTTAAATCCATACAGATCTCTCCCTGTTCGGGAAAGACATCGACGGGCCTTTCCCGTTTGTTTTTCTTAATGATATCAATACATTTGTTGATCAGGATCCGGGTAAGCCATGTCCGGAAATATTCTGTCTTATCCAGGTAAGGAAGAGATCTGTAACAGGACTCTATCGTATCCTGAATGGCGTCTGCGATATCCTCTTCGTTGGAAAAGTAACTCCGCGCCACCTTGTACATATTCTGTTTGTTGGCTTCCATCAGTTCGATGAACGCATGTCCGTCTCCCTGCCGGGCCTTTTTTACAAGATATTCCAGCGAAATTCCCTCCCTTCTCTGTGTTGTTTTCATAGCAGCATCTATCCCTCCTTCCGCCCCTTATGTAATGTAAATTATGGAACCTGTGCACTGATGCCGTTTTGTTTTACATACATTAGACGGACCTGCAGGTCAAAAAGTTTCACAGCATGGAAAAATCATCAGATCATTATACTCTATTTCCCTGTCTGAGGGGCGGTTTTCTGTAGATATTCCCCGGCTCCTCTGATAAAATAATTTTAACAGAGCTGAGCGAGAAATAGAAAACAGGAGGATTGCAAAATGAGAGTCATTGACTTTAAAGATGCGAAATGCCGCCACTGCTACAAATGTGTGCGTCACTGTGCGGTAAAGGCGATCTCCGTCAGGGATGAGCAGGCGCGCATCATGGTGGATCACTGCATCAACTGCGGGCGCTGCCTGGAGGTCTGTCCCCAGAATGCAAAGACATTTTCCAGTGATCTCGAACGGGTAAAAGGCTATCTGCACCAGGGTCTGAAGACAGTCATATCCATAGCGCCGTCCTATGCAGGAGTCCTTGATTTCGACCGCCCGGGGCAGGTCGTGGACGCACTGCTGCGGCTGGGCTTCTCTGAAGTCCGTGAGACAGCGGAAGGCGCCGCTCTTGTGACAAATGAGTACAAAAAGCTAGTCAAGGCAGGAAAGATGCCGAACATCATCACGACCTGCTGCCCCAGCGTAAACGATCTGATCGAAAAATATTATCCGGACTGTGCGAACCTGATGGCGCCTGTCGTTTCCCCGATGATCGCCCACGGACGGTACATTAAAAAACTCTTCGGACCTGATGTGAAAGTCGTCTTCCTCGGTCCCTGCATTGCCAAGAAGCAGGAAGCCATCGGGGACTCCCGTGTTGCGGGAGCCGTCGATGCGATCCTCACCTTTGAGGAGCTTGCCGTCTGGCTGAAGGAGGACGGGATCGACCTTCACTCCTGCGCAGAGAAGCCAATGGGCAATCCGGATCCGAAGATCAACCGGCTGTATCCGGTCAGCGGCGGCGTGATCCAGTCGGTCATTACAGAGGAAGATGCTGACGGATATCACAAAGTTTTTGTTGACGGACTTGAGAACTGTATGGAGATGCTGGAGTGTCTGCAGAGAGGCGAACTGGACCACTGCTTTATCGAGGCAAATGTCTGTGAGGGCGGCTGTGCAAGAGGACCTGCTTCCGCACACTGGAACACCTCCTATGTAAAGACAAAGGTAAAGATTGAAAACGGGGTGACCTATCAGGCGGCGCGCGGACTGCCGGATATGAGTACCGAAGAACTTGCAAAAGAGTTCGGCGGAAGAGGGCTTGTCGATCCCCGCCCTTCCGAGGAACAGATCCGCAGGATCTTAAGATCTACCGGCAAATATTCCCCCGAGGACGAGCTGAACTGCGGCGCCTGCGGATATTCTACCTGCCGGGAAAAAGCGGCTGCGGTCTTCCAGGGCAAGGCAGAGCTTTCCATGTGCATGCCATACGCGCTCGCACGGGCGGAATCCATGGCAAACGTCGTCCTTGATGCGACTCCGAACATGGTTTTCATCATAGGAAATGATCTGCGGATCCTGGAGTGCAGCCGTAAGGGACAGGAACTTCTGGGAGTCGGTCATGACGAAGCAGTCCAGAGATATATTTTTGAGTTTATCGAGGCAGACGACATCGAACAGGCGCTGCTCACCAGGGAACCTGTCTTTCACAAAAAGATCCGGCTGAACCGGGGCAGAATCATTACTGAGGAGACCATTGTCTATATCGACAATCTGGACGCCGTGCTCGTTACCTTCCAGGATATAACGCGGGAAGAACGAATCAGAGAACAGCATTATAACCTGAAGGTTGAGACCGTGGAGATGGCGCAGAAGGTCATTGAAAAACAGATGACAGTCGCCCAGGAGATCGCAGGTCTTTTAGGAGAGACAACAGCGGAGACAAAGGTAACGCTGACAAAACTGCGGGATTCTATCCTGAACGAAGAAGAGTAAAAAAAACGGGCTGCAGCAGTCCGCTGTCAGTCCGTTATTAGGAGGGAACGCCATGAGTGTGAGCATAGATGTGGCCTGGAAAAGCCTGAACAAAGATCAAGAAGAACTGTGCGGAGACCAAGTGGAAGTACTCAAGACGGACGACTCGGATATCGTGATCCTGGCAGACGGGATGGGCAGCGGAGTGAAAGCAAATATCCTCGCAACACTGACATCCAAGATACTCGGGACAATGCTCCACGAAGGCGCGGCGCTTGAGGACTGCGTGGAGACCGTGGCAAGGACCCTGCCGGTCTGTAAGGTGAGGAATACTGCGTATGCGACATTCAGCATCCTCCAGATCTTCCACAGCGGAGAGGCCTGCCTGGTCGAGTTTGACAATCCGTCCTGTGTATTCATCCGGGATGGAAAGATCATCAATTACCCATATGAGATAAGAGAGATCGGCGGAAAAAAGATCCATGAATACCGTTTTACAGTAAAAAAGAATGACTGTTTCGTCCTGATGAGCGACGGTGTGATCTATGCCGGAGCAGGAGCCATACTGGATCTGCAGGGATGGACCTGGGAGGCGATGTCAGAGTATACACTGAAGTGCACGAAGCAGACACTTTCCGCCTCCCGTCTGGCAGTCATGCTCAGTGATGCCTGCAGCGAGCTGTATGAAGGAAAGCCCGGGGACGACACGACAGTTGCCGTGGCAAGAGTCATCGAGCGGAGGATCGTCAATATCTTCACCGGACCCCCGGCAAAAAAGGAAGACGACGAACGCCTGATGCATGATTTCATGAACGCGGAGGGGAAAAAGGTCGTAGCCGGAGGCACCAGCGCCAATATTGCAGCGCGGGTGCTGGGAAAAGAGATCGTCACAAAAGTGGATACACGCAATCCGGATGTCCCGCCCATGGCAGTGATCGACGGAATCGACCTTGTCACAGAAGGAGTTCTCACCCTCGGCAGGAGCCTGAAGCTTCTGAAGAAATATGTCCGCGATGAATTTGACGCCGAATTCTTCGACGAACTGGACGCTGACAACGGCGCCTCCCGCCTGGCAAAGCTCCTGATCGAAGAATGTACGGAACTGAACCTTTTCGTCGGAACAGCCGTGAACGCCGCCCACAAAGAAACTGAGCTTAACTTTGACCTCAGTATGAGACAGAATCTCGTGGAACAGCTCATACGGACAGCCGAAGAAATGGGAAAAACAGTGAAAGTCTCTTACTATTAAATTCGGGTTTGTAAGGTAAGTTTTATCTCAGAATATCATCCGAAAACAGGGAAAGCTGCCGGAAGAATTCTTTCTGCGATAAGAGGAGGGCGGCTTTCCCTGTTTTCTGCTGAATTCCAGACAGAACTTTCTGTACAACCCCAGAAATTTAAAGCGGAGACAGCAATAGGATTTCCAGACAGTACTCAATGGCATTGTTACGGTTCAAATGTTTAGAATCCTCTTTTAAGCTGTACAAATGTGTGCTGAATTACGGTTATTATTCGATTTTTTTGATTTTTAGCGGTAGAAAATTTAGTTGAATTACGGTTAATATAGGAATTATTGGATTTACATCCGTAGTTTTACCAGAATTTCTACGGTTACAAGCCTCTGATTTATTATGGTAACCGTATTTGGATCTACATTTCTACGGTCATAAATTTCTATTTCTTTCTATTAACCGTATTCGAATTGTGTGTGAATAAGAGCAGCAAGAATTTTCCCTAGGACTGCAAAGTACCTCTTGAGTCTCACTTTAAATCTCCGGGATTGCCGGACAGGCTTCCCATTTGGAGAGCTTAGAAACCGGCAGGATGGGATACGAAGAACTTTCGGGGATGAGGGGCGGGGGATTCTGGTGACTTTGAAGAAGGATTTAGAAAATCTTAAAGCTTCGGAAGATGGCGTTAATCCGAAAAACAGTACTGTCTGAGCGTCAGCGAGTTGTGCTGTTTTTCGGATTGCTTTTAGCTATCTTTCGAAGCTTTTAGTTTTTCTTATTCTTCGGAACGGAGCCTGAATCCCCCGCCCCTCATCCCCGAATATGATTTCGGCATATGCACGCCTGCCGGTTTCGGATGTGAGTCAGATCAGAAGCCTGCCCGCCAAAACCGAATTAATTGATCGTGCGCTTCACATAGGTCGTATGCAGTATATGATGTGCCTTCTCGCTTCCGGGCTCGCCGAGGTATTCCCGGTACAGCTTCTGCACGGATGGATTCTCGTGGGACTTCCGGATCATCTTTGCCGCGTCATTGTCGTACAGCGCCCTGGCGCGGATCGCCTTCACGTCCTGGAAATTGCGCACATCAGCGTGTACCTGCGGCTGACCGCCTCCGTTGACGCAGCCGCCCGGACAGCACATGATCTCGATGAAATGATAGTCTGCTTCTCCGGCACGGACTTTATCCATGATGATCTTTGCGTTTGCGAGACCTGAAGCAGCCGCGACCTTCACATCCATACCTGCCACATGGTAGACCGCCTCCTTGATTCCTTCAGTTCCTCGCACCTCCGTGAACTCTACCTTTTCAAGCTCTTCTCCTGTCAGCTTCTCGACCGCAGTCCTTAATGCCGCCTCCATAACGCCGCCGGAAGCTCCGAAAATAACGCCAGCTCCCGTGGATTCTCCCAGCGGATCGTCGAATCCCTCGTCCGGAAGGCTTCGGAAATCGATCCCCACTCTGCGGATCAGCCTTGCAAGCTCTCTTGTGGTGATCGAGATATCTACGTCGGGCACCCCCGCCGCGTACTGGTCATCCCTCTGGATCTCAAATTTCTTCGCAGTGCATGGCATCACGCTGACGCAGACGATATCCTCCGGCGCGATTCCCATCTTCTCCGCATAATAAGTCTTTGTAACCGCTCCGAACATCTGCTGAGGCGACTTGCAGCTTGATAGATGGGCAAGCTGATCCGGATAATAGTGCTCACAGTATTTGATCCATCCGGGCGAACATGACGTCATCATCGGGAGGACACCTCCACTCTGCACGCGGTCAATGAATTCATTCGCCTCCTCCATGATCGTAAGATCAGCACTGAAATCCGTGTCGAATACTTTGTCAAACCCGATTCTTCTCAAGGCGGCAGCCATCTTTCCTTCCACATCTGTCCCCATAGGATAGCCGAACTCTTCGCCCAGCGCCGCCCGGACAGATGGAGCCGCCTGGACGACCACATGCTTTGTCTCTTCCGCGATGGCTTCAAGGACGTCGTCGATATGATCCTTTTCATAGAGCGCTCCTGTCGGACATGCGGCGATGCACTGTCCGCATCCTACACAGCTGGTATCTCCAAGCCCCATCTCGAACGCACAGCCAATAAACGTTGCAAATCCTCTGTTGTTCGGACCGATGACGCCCACAGACTGGACTTTCTCACAGACTGCCGAACATCTCCGGCATAGGATGCACTTATTGTTGTCGCGTATCATATGAACCGCGCTTGCATCAGGCTCATAGTGCGGCTTCTCGCCGTCGAAATAGTTTTCAGCCTCGATGCCCAGCTCCTGACACAGCTCCTGAAGCTCGCACTTACCGCTTCTTACACAGGAGAGACATTTTTTCTCATGTACGGAGAGCAGAAGCTGCAGTGTCTTTCTCCGGGATTCCAGCAGTTTCTTCGTATTTGTATGAACCTCCATCCCCTCAGCCACAGGATAGACACAGGCTGCCACAAGATTTCTGGCGCCCTTCACCTCCACCACGCACATGCGGCAGGCGCCGATCTCATTGATATCCTTCAGATAACAGAGCGTCGGGATGCGGATCCCTGCTGCCCGCGCCGCCTCCAGGATGGTAGCTCCCTCCGGCGCAGTGACATTCAGACCATTGATCTTCAAATTAACATTTCCCATCTTCTCTGCCCTCCTTTATTCCTTGTAGATCGCGCCAAAGCGGCATTTTTCCATACACGCTCCGCATTTCACGCATTTCTCCGGGTTGATCATGTGGACCTCTTTCACCTTTCCGATGATCGCGTCGGCAGGACAGGTCCTTGCACAGAGCGTACATCCCCTGCACTTATCCGGATCGATCCTGTAGTGCAGAAGATCCTTACAGACTCCCGCCGGACATTTCTTGTCAACGATATGGGCGATATATTCATCCCGGAAGTACCTGAGGGTCGACAGCACCGGATTGGGCGCCGTCTGCCCCAGCGCGCACAGGGAAGCGGACTGAAGATGCCTGCACAGTTCTTCCAGCTTATCCAGGTCTTCCATCTCCGCCTGTCCTTTTGTGATCTTCTCAAGGATCTCCAGCATGCGCCTCGTCCCGATCCTGCACGGCGTACATTTTCCGCAGGACTCATCCACTGTGAACTCCAGGAAAAACTTGGCGATATCCACCATGCAGGTGTCCTCGTCCATGACGATCAGGCCGCCGGATCCCATCATGGAGCCGATCTCCTTCAGATTATCGTAGTCGATCGGGACATCCAGGTGCTCCGCCGGGATACATCCTCCGGAAGGTCCTCCTGTCTGGGCGGCCTTGAACTTCTTGCCGTTCGGTATGCCTCCCCCGATCTCCTCCACGATCTCTCTCAGAGTGGTCCCCATCGGAACTTCCACAAGTCCGGTATTGTTGATCTTTCCGCCCAGGGCAAACACCTTCGTCCCCTTGGACTTCTCTGTTCCCATGGATGCGAACCACTCCGGCCCGTTCACGATGATCTGCGGAATGTTCGCATAGGTCTCCACATTGTTTAAGATGGTCGGCTTCTGGAACAGTCCCTTGAGCGCCGGGAAGGGCGGGCGCGGACGCGGCTCTCCCCTGTTCCCCTCAATGGATGTCATAAGAGCCGTCTCCTCGCCGCAGACAAAGGCCCCTGCGCCAAGTCTGAGTTCGATGTCAAAATTAAACCCGCTGTCAAAAATATTTTCTCCGAGCAGACCATACTCTCTTGCCTGCCCGATCGCAATCTCGAGCCGCTTTACCGCGATGGGATATTCTGCCCGGACATAGATATAGCCCTGTGACGCGCCGATGGCATACCCTGCGATCGCCATCGCCTCCAGCACTGCATGGGGATCTCCTTCCAGGATGGAACGGTCCATGAACGCGCCCGGATCACCCTCGTCAGCATTGCAGCAGACATACTTCTGATCCGCCTCATTCTGGGCTGCGAACTTCCACTTCAGCCCGGTCGGGAATCCGGCTCCGCCTCTGCCCCGCAGCCCGCTGTCCAGAAGGATCTGGATCACATCTTCAGGAGTCTTCTCGGTCAGCACGACCCCGAGCGCCTCATATCCGCCGGTCCCTATGTATTCCTCAATATTCTCCGGGTTGATCACGCCGCAGTTGCGGAGCGCCACCCGGTGCTGCTTCTTATAAAAATTCGTCTCGTTCAGAGGTATGATCTTGTCTGCCTTGGTCGTCTCGTCGTATAGGAGCCGGGTCACGACTCTTCCTTTGAGCAGATGCTCTGAGACAATCTCAGGGATATCGTCCTCCCGTACCATGGAATAGAATGTTCCCTCAGGATAAACGATCATGATCGGACCGAGGGCGCAGAGCCCGAAGCATCCGGTCTTGACAACGCCGACTTCCTCGGACAGTCCGTTTGCCGCGATCTCTTTCTCCAGCCTGTCGATGATCCGCTGACTGCCGGACGAGGTACATCCGGTCCCGCCGCAGACGAGTACGTGTGATCGATACATATGTCTTCAGCCTCCTTCCCTTAATCCGCTCTGCCGTTCTGCGCCGCACTCAGGGTATATTTTGCGACCACCTGTCCTCCTATGAGATGAATGCGCAGGACCTCCAGCGCTTTCTCCGGAGTCATCTTCACGTAGGTCACTTTCTCTTTCCCCGGTTCTATCACCTCTACGATCGGCTCATACTGGCACAGCCCGATGCATCCGGTCTGAGTCACGTTGATCTTATCTGAAAGGTTCTGCTCCTGGACCGCGTCGGAAAGCGCGGTGAGCACCGGTCTTGCCCCGCTCGCGATCCCGCAGGTCGCCATCCCCACGACTACCCGGATCTGGTTCTCATTTTCGGCGCGCACCCCCACTTTTCCCTGCATTTTCTTCCTGATCGCGCGCAATTCTTCCAATGATTTCATTCAATCCCTCCACTTCTATGCAAAATAAGATTCTGCCATGCATTTCATCCGTATCATTCCGTATGTCCGCCCGCTTCCGCCGGAACGGATACTGTCGTATCTATCATCTTATATATCTGCCCCTCCGTCTGTCTCGCGTTTGTTCTCCTCCAGATACTCTTTTATAAAAGCCGCGACCTCGGGTTCAGAAAATGAGATCCCTTCTCCAAGCACCTCCCGTATACTGCGGGTATCCAGCACAAAGCTTTTCTCCCCGAAGCAGTATGTATATCGGAAGTCGATCCTCTCATTGAAAACGACCAGCGTATAGACGGAAGCGCTGATGCTGCCCAGCGGCATCCTGTCAATATGTGACAGAGTGAATACTGCCGTGACAACAGTCCCTTTTCCTTTTTCCGAAACGATCCTGAAACTGCCGCCCGTACTCTCTGCAGCCTGCCTGAAAAAAGGCACCCCGAGTCCCACTTTCCTCGTTGTCCTTGTTGTATAGAAGGGATCCAGCACCTTCTCTGTCTCTTCCGGCGTCATCCCGCAGCCGTCATCTTTTATCACGACGGTCAGCTTATCCTCCTCCGGCTGCACGGAAACTGCGATCTCGATCAGAGAAGCGCCTGCTCGCACAGAATTTTCAGCAATATCAAGGATGTTCAGAGCAATTTCCGGCATCATGACGGGCTCACTCGTACTTTGCCAGAATACCGTCCAGATCATCCACTGTCAGGCGGCCGTACACTTCATCGTTGATCATCATGACCGGCGCCAGCCCGCAGGCTCCGACGCAGCGGCAGGCGTCGAGGGAAAACTTCCCGTCGGGCGTGCATTCACCGCCTGCGATCCCGAGCTTTTCCATCAGCGCGTTGTAGATATCGCCGGATCCCTTTACATAACACGCGGTTCCAAGACAGACAGAGATCCGGTATCTGCCCTTCGGATTCAGCGTGAATTGAGAATAGAATGTCGCCACGCCATAGATCTTCTCCATCGGGATACCTGTTTCGTCTGAGATTATTTTCTGGACTTCCATAGGAAGATATCCATATATATCCTGCGCCTTCTGCAGGATGGGCATGAGAGCGCCCTTTTCACTTTTCAGCTCAGCGATCGACTTCTTGAGCGCCTCTTCCTGTTCCTTTGTCCCGTTGAAAGGGACAGTTCCTTTTTTCACTGTCATTCTTCAGCCTCCACTTCTTTTTGTTCGGTCCTGCCAATCGTTAAAAATGACATCCTTTCATGCTCATTATCTATATGATATCATACGAATTTTCTAAATACTACTTGAATATTATGAATTTTTTGTATACTTTTACTATTACACAGTGTTATACTGAATATAGTTTTTTACCACCCGTCTGGTCTGACAATAGTCCGGCGGGCTATGCCGCCTATATCATATTATTATTCAGGAGGATTTATGACGATCAGAGAAATGCAGGAAGTCCTGGATGCCAAGTTCCTGTATGGAGAAGAGCTTGAGGATCTGGACGTAGAATTTGTTTTTTCCGCCGATATGATGAGCGATGTGCTCGCATACGGCAGCAAATGTTCCGTACTCATTACCGGTCTGTGCAATCCCCAGGTCGTCCGCACCGCGGAGATGCTGGACATTGTCTGTATCATTTTTGTCCGGGGGAAAATGCCTGACGAGAACATGCTGGCGCTTGCCATGGGGAAAGGGATCGCGGTCCTGGCGACCGATCACTACATGTTCACAGCCTGCGGGATGCTCTACGAGCACGGGCTCCGGGGAGGTGCTTAGATGGACGGACAGCTTACATTCAGATACACGATCGACGGAGATGATTTTACCCGGGCAGGAGAAGCCAGCAGCTCCGTCAAAAATAAACTGAAGATGCTCGGCCTCAGCACAGATGTGATCCGCCGGGTGGCGATTGCCATGTATGAGGGCGAGATCAATATGGTCATTCACGCGGACGGGGGCATGATCACGGTTACCGTCTCAGATGCCGAGATCACCATGGTCCTCTCCGACAGCGGGCCGGGGATTCCTGATGTGGAGCAGGCCATGCAGGAAGGATATTCCACCGCCCGCGAGGAAGTCCGCTCCCTCGGCTTCGGCGCAGGGATGGGGCTCCCCAATATGAAACGGTACACAGATGAAATGAGGATCGACACAGTCGTCGGGCAGGGGACGACCATTACAATGAAAGTCAATATTTAGTACGGGACCGTATCTGATCCCCGGATACGGCTCTTCTCCCGTCAAACGGAAGGAGGCATAATCTTGAACACAAATAAATTCATACGGTCCGTACAGCTCAGAGAATCTGCCTGCCAGGGCTGCATCAACTGCATCAAGTACTGCCCCACGCAGGCGATCCGGGTGCATAACGGGAAGGCACACATCATTGATAAGTTCTGCATCGACTGCGGAAGATGCATCCACTACTGCCCGCACCATGCCAAGATCCCCGCCTACGATCCGCTGTCAGTCATCAACAACTTCAAATATACTGTGGCGCTGCCGGCTCCTTCCCTCTATGCGCAGTACAACAATCTCTCCAGCGTCGACATCGTCCTGAACGCGCTCCTGAAGCTGGGATTCGACGATGTCTACGAGGTGAGCGCCGCGGCAGAGCTGGTCTCTGAAGCCTCGAGAGAATACATCAAAGATCACATGGATGAGGCGCCGTTCATCAGTTCGGCCTGTCCCTCTGTGATCCGGCTGATCCGGGTGAAATTTCCCGCCCTGATCTCCCGCCTTCTCCCGATCAAGGCTCCCGTCGAGGTGGCGGCGGAGATTGCCCGGGCGAGGGCTATGAAAAAAACAGGACTGAAGCCGGAGGATATCGGGATCATCTTTATCTCGCCGTGCCCTTCCAAGGTCTCCTATGCCAAAGCCCCTCTGGGCATCGAGAAGAGCAATATTGACAATGTCGTGGCGATCAAGGATGTCTATCCGCTCCTGCTGCCTCATATGAAACACGACGACAGCCAGCTCACTCCGATCTCCAGCTCCGGCAGGATCGGCATCGGATGGAGCAATGCCGGCGGGGAGGCCGGCGGCCTTCTCGTGGAAAACTATCTGGCCGCGGACGGGATCGTAAATATCCTGCGCGTGCTGGAAGAGCTGGAGGACGAAAAGATCCACGGCCTGACTTTTATCGAACTGACCGCCTGCAGCGGAGGCTGTGTCGGGGGCACGCTCACCGTGGAGAACGCCTACATCGCCGCTGCCAAGACAAAGCGGCTCTCCAAATATCAGCCCGTATCAAAGAACCATCTTGCCGACAACCCGGAAGTGGAAAATATGCACTGGGCAGATAATGTAGAATATGAACCTGTCTTCCGCCTGGGGAATACATTCAGGGAGAGTCTTCAGATGATGAGCACGGTGGAAGAGCTCACAGCCCGTTTTCCCGGTCTGGACTGCGGCTCCTGCGGCGCCCCTACCTGCCAGACTCTCGCAGAGGATATCGTCCGCGGAGACGCGGCTCCCAACGACTGTATCTATGTCCTCCGCTCCAACATCGCGGATCTGTCCCATAAGATCGAACATCTCACAGACGGGAAAGGCTCGGGACAGCCTCTGACAGAAGAGGAGGACCGCCTCCTGCACAGATACATCCACGAACTGACCACGGAGCTCGCCTCCTTCGGTGTGCCCGGGAAATCCGGAAAGAAAGGAGACTGATGAATCAATGAAAGTACAGACAATACTGGAACTTCCGGACTGCCGCGTCCTTGCAGCAGGCTGCCCGGAGCGGGAGATCACCCGCATATTCTGCTGTGATCTGCTCAGCATTGCGATGAGCAAGGCTCCCGCCGGCGGCGTGTGGGTGACTGTAATGGGGAACAGGAACACGCTTGCCGTCGCATCGCTGACAGACACCGCCTGCATCATCCTGGCCGAGGGAGTCACCCTCGACGAGGGAACCGCCGCCAAGGCGGAGGAAGAAGGCATTGCCGTTCTGACGACAGAGCTTCCCGTCTTCGACATGGCGCTTAGGATCCATGAGGCGTGGGACAAATGATCCCGCTCTTTTACGACCTGCACATCCATTCCTGCCTTTCCCCATGCGGGGATGACGATATGACCCCGGCGAACATCGCCGGCATGGCAGCGGTCAAAGGGCTGGACGTCATCGCCCTGACTGATCACAACAGCTGCCGGAACTGCCCTGCCGCCATGTATCACGGAGAGAGGTACGGAGTCACCGTGATCCCCGGCATGGAGCTCACCACTCAGGAGGAGGTCCATGTCATCTGCCTCTTCCCGACGCTCAAGGACGCGCTTGCTTTTGACGCGCTCGTATACAAGAAACTGATGCCGATCCCCAACCGGGAGGATATCTTCGGGAAGCAGCAGATCATGGATCAGGAGGACCGCGTGATCGGAACAGTGGAGAATCTTCTGATCAACGCGACCTCGATCTCTTTTGACGACGTATTTCCCCTGGCAGCATCTTATGGCGGGATCGCATATCCTGCCCACGTGGACAAAGCCTCCAACAGCCTTCTGTCGAATCTTGGTTTCGTCCCTCCCGGCAGCAGCTTTGCCTGCGCAGAGTTTCATGATTTTAAGAATCTGCATCGGATACAAAAAGAGCACCCCTATTTTAAGGGGTGCCGTGCCGTCTGCTGCTCAGACGCGCATTATCTGTGGGACATCGCCGAGCCTGATTACCAGATCTGGGTCGAATCCCAAAAGGCAGCCGACGTCCTGGCTGCACTGAGCTCTGTCATCTGAAGCGGTAGCCCACGCCCACTTCTGTAACAATATGCTGAGGCTGCGACGGATTCTTTTCAATCTTTCTGCGGAGTGTAGCCACGAAGACCCGGAGCGTGCCTGCCTCCACGCCCTCTGCATATCCCCATATCTCTTTCAGGATATAATTGTGGGTCAGGACTTTCCCTCGGTTTGCAATAAGCAGGGTCAGAATCCTGTATTCGATCGGCGTCAGATGGATCTCTTCTCCTGCTACCTTCACCTGTCTTTTTTCAAAATCGACCGACAGGTCTCCCTGTTCGAAGCAGGACGACTTATCCGGCGTATAAGTCTCCCTCTTTCTCAGCGCCGCACGGATCCTCGCCTGAAGTTCTCCCATATAGAAAGGTTTTGTTACATAGTCATCCGCCCCTGCGTCCAGCGCGCGGATCTTCTCTTCTTCATCCTGCCTTGCAGACACGACGATCACGGGGGTATCCGCGATCTCCCGGATGCTCTCTATCACTTCCATTCCGTCCCCGTCCGGCAGTCCCAGATCCAGGATCACAAGATCCGGCCGATTTGCATAGAACAGGCTAACTGCCTCCTTCACTGTTTTTGCCACCCAGAGACCGTAGTCTTCTTCTTTTAAGCTGATCGATAAAAAGTGAATGATATACTTGTCATCTTCAACGATCAGTATTGTCTTTCTGTCTTCCATAATTCTGTCATCCTGCCACTTCCGCATTCACCCAGAATGTAAAGCGAGCCCCTCCTTCCAGCCTGTTTTCTGCCCAGATCCTGCCTCCGTGGGCCTCCACGACCTCCTTGCAGATCGTCAGTCCCAGACCTATGCCGTGTTTCTGATCCGGGCCTTTTCCAACAAATGAGATAAACTCTCCGAATATCTGCTGCTCCTTTCCCGGTTCGATCCCGCGCCCGTCATCTTCCACGACAAAATATGCCTTCCCCTCCTGAAACGACACACTGAGGCGGATATAACCGCCTTCCTCCGTATTCTTTACCGCATTGTCAAGAAGATTCACAAGTACCTGTATGATCAATCTTCCGTCCACGTCTGCCGTGAGCAGCTCCTCCGGCATAGAATCGGAAAATCTGCGGTGCTCCCGCAGACCCGTGATATGGCCTTCCGCCTCATAGACCAGATCTTCTATGACTTCCCGATTTTTATCTATAAAATCGGTACCGTTCTCTATTTTTGTCATACTCAGAATATTTTCCATCGTCCGCGTAAGCCACAGGCTCTGCTCCCTGATATCTTTTATCAGCGCCTCATTCTGCACGCTGTCTCCTCCCCTGTTCTTCAGGATCAGGTCACAGTCACCGATGATCCCCGTCAGAGGTGTTCTGAAGTCATGGGAGATGCTGCGGAGCATACTGCTCTTAAGATGCTCTCTTTCCACCTCCAGCCTGGTCTGCTCCTGCTCAGAATAGATCATTTCCCGGTCCAGTGCAATCCCCATCTGTCCCGCGGCCGCCCTGATAAAGATCTCCTGATCAGCTCCGATCCCCCGGTCATCTGTGAACACCTTCAGCTCCCCGATCTGGCGCACGATGCCTCCGATCGGAAATATGACATATCTGCCCTCCGATCCTTCCTTTTCGGAAACATCATCAAAAATATGCACAGCCGCCTCATATCCGGTATTTTCCCTGATATAGCGGATCCCCAGCGCGATGATCCTGTCTCTGCCGGTCACATTGATGAACTTCTCCGACATCTCCGACATCCGTCTCGCCGCGCGTTCATTCTCTTCCGCAATGGAAAGCTGCTTCCGGAATCTTGCCGTCATGCCGGATGAAATACAGGATGCAGCCAGAAATAAAACCATCAGCGCCACGTCGTCCGGATTCATGATTGCAAACGTATGTACCGGGACAGTGAAAAAATAATTAAACAGCAGGACACTGACCACTGCGCCGAAAATGCCGTATTCATAGCCGGCTGTAAACGCGCCGATCAGAAGGACTCCGATCAAAAACACCATAAGAACGTTTTCCTTCATGACCCCCGCCTGATTCAGGAGCAGACATATAAAAGTTGAAATCGCGACCATAATGACTGTGCGCAGCGTATATATCAGTCTTTCACTTGTCGCCGCCCTCTTCATCAGCTTATCGATCTTTCTCATCCCGCATCCTTCTTCCTCAGTGAGTATTCAGATTACTCTGCCCTGCCATCTTATCACCTTATTCTATCGTTGCCAAGATACGTTCGATATCTTTTTTCATCCCAACGATCATCAGGTGATCCTCAGCCGCCAGCACTCGGTCCGGATGGGGGAGAAACTGGAGATGCCCGTTTACTTTGATCCCGAGGATGCTCACGTGATAACGGGAACGGATGGCCAGCTGTCCGATGCTTTTTCCGATCCAGCCGTGCATCGGCGGGATCTCCAGGATCGAGTATCCCTCTGCCATCTCAATATAGTCAAACACTTTGTTGCTCCCATATTTGATCGCGGCACGTTCCGCCACGTCTCTCTCCGGATAGATTACCTCGTCTGCGCCGTTCCTCAAGAGAAATTTTGCCTGGATATCACGGTTTGCCTTGCTCACTACATACGCCGCCCCCAGCTCCTTCAGCAGGCTGGTAATTTCAAGGCTGCTCTGGAAATCGGAGCTGATGCATACGAAACAGATGTCAAAATTGCCTACTCCCAGGCTCCTCAGCACATCCTCCTTCGTACAATCTCCCACCTTTGCCATCATTGCCACAGAGAGGATATCCTGCATGCTCTCTTCATCCCGGTCAACGATCATGACTTCATTTCCCATCTCTGCCAGGTTTTTGCACAGATGATGTCCCAGACGCCCCATGCCTATGATCAATACTGATTTCATTTTTCTTCCTCCGATCTTATGTTCTATCCGATCATAACCTGTTCTGCCGGCAGCTTCACCGGCGGATCTACCTTATGTCCCTTCAGAGACAGAGCGAATGTCATACTTCCGATCCTTCCACAGAACATCAGGAAGATCAGGACAAGCTTCGAGAGATTCCCGAGATCCCGCGTGATCCCCGCCGACATGCCCACTGTTCCCATCGCGGATGCGACTTCAAACATCACGTCCGTGACATCAAGCGATGAAGCCGTAACAATGATCAGGACCGCAGACACTGACAGCAGAAGATTTGTACAGAGTACAGTGCTCGCCTTCCGCACCGCATCGTCATCCAGTCTCCGTCCGAACATGCTGCATTCTTTTTTCTGAAACAGGCTTGCCGATACATATGCGATCAGCACTGCCGCTGTCGTCGTCTTGATCCCTCCTGCTGTAGATCCCGGACTTCCCCCGATAAACATAAGCAGTGTCGTAAGCAGCTTGCTGCTGTCCGTGAGCGCTCCGGTATCGACCGTGTTGAATCCCGCTGTCCTGGCCGTCACAGAGCCGAACAGGGAACAGAGGATCTGCTCGTCCAGCGGTCTGCCGGCAAGAGTATTGCCGTACTCGAAAATGAACAGCAGAAAAGCTCCGCCGAAGATCAGGAATAGCGTCATGAGTATCGTGATCTTCGTATGCAGCCGGTAACGCCGGAAGTTAAGCTTATTCTCCGACAGATCATTCCAGATAAAGAATCCGATGCCGCCGATGATGATGAGCAGCATGATCACGATATTCACGACCCAGTCTCCCGAATATTCCGTCAGAGAAATGTATTCCCCATTCTTCCCCATCAGATCGAACCCGGCATTGCAGAACGCCGAAATCGAGTGAAATATCCCGTAGTAGACCGCCTGTCCTGCTTCCATGGTACGGCTGAACCTTGCAGCAAGGATCAGGGCTCCCAGACCTTCGATGACAGCGGTCCCTATGATGATCTTCTTCGCAAGCCTTACAATGCCCCCGGTCTGCATAATATTTACACTCTCCTGCAGCGTGCCCCGCACCCACAGGCCTATTTTCTTCCTCAGGACGATGGCAAAAAATACTCCGATCGTCATAAAACCAAGTCCGCCGATCTGGATCAGCAGCAGGATCACACACTGCCCGAACATAGACCAGTACTGATATGTATCCGCAATGACCAATCCCGTCACACACGATGCAGACACCGCCGTGAACAGTGCATTCACCGGCGGTGTCACAATTCCTTCTCTTGTAGACACAGGAAGCATAAGCAGCAGTGTCCCTGTTAGAATGACCAGACAAAATCCGATCACGATCATCTGCGTCTGCGTAAGACGCCTTATCAGCTTCTTTATCATGCCGCTCCCACCTCATGCTCCAGAGTGATCAGCTCCATACGCTGAAGAAGCTCTTCCCGGTTGTAAAACACCGACGCCCCAGCCTGTCTGTACAGCTTTTTGAGCGCTTTTTCATTACAGATGCTGTATATCTCTGTCTTCGGACATGTCTTTCTGAACAGATTACAGATAGAAAGATTATCCACATCCGATTCTCCAAGTGCCACAAGGTATCTGACCTTCTTCCACTCCTTTTCCATGTGTACATCTGTTATAAACACTGTCTGTATCCCGGCCGCCTCAAACCATTTCTCCAGCTCCGCCTCCTGCCTGATGCCGAATATAACTGCATACTCCTGCTCTGTCTCTCTCTGCCGTGTTTCTCTGCCGTTCTCTGCCAGAAACCGGTCCAGTCCCCGCATCAGCCGAAGACCATAGAGGAAGCCTCCTGTTACAACGATTAATAATAATAAGTTTGTCAACATAATGATCACCTTCTTTTCTTATCCTTATCATAGTACCTTTTTCATTAAGAGAGTAATAATATTATGCTGACATCTGTTTAGATTATGTTTAGATGCCGTACCCGCTGAGACCCAAAAGGTGCCGTACCCGGGATGAGCTCCCGGATACGGCACCAGTTTCATATACTTCTTCTGTTATATCATCTAAGCCGGAAAACGGATCTATCTCGCAGCTCCGCTCCGCACTTCCTCAAATTCCCTCTTTATTTGTTCAGACGGCTCAGGCGTCAGCAGAGACACCACCACGATACAGATGCATGAGAAGACGAACGCTGGGAGCAGTTCGTAGATATCCCACATGCCGCCCAGCGGACGGATGAGGAGATTCCACACGAACACCATGCCAGCGCCGCCGATCATTCCTGCAATCGCACCTTCGCGCGTAGTGCGCTTCCAGAACAGGCTGAATAGCATCAGCGGTCCGAAGGTGGCTCCGAATCCCGCCCAGGCAAAGCTTACGATCGTAAAGATGACACTGTTCTCATCCAGAGCGATGATGATCGCAACGACCGCGATCAGAAGCAGTGTCAGCCTTGAGACATTCAGCACTTCTCTGTCAGAAGCTTTCCTGCGGAACAGTCCCTGATAGATATTCTTAGCAAATGCCGATGCAGCGATCAGAAGATAGGAATCTGAAGAACTGATCGTCGCGGCAAGGATGCCCGCCATCACAAATCCCGCAATGAGCGGCGGGAGCAGGTTCGTCGCCAGAAGGATGAACACGTTCTCCGCCTCGGAAGAGGTAGTCAGCGCCGTCGGATAGAGCGTTCTTCCGACCAGGCCGATGAACACTGCAATAAAAAGCGAGATCAGCACCCACACTGTTGCAATGCGGCGGGAACGCTTCAGCTCGTCCTCGTGACGGATCGCCATGAACCGCAGCAGCACCTGAGGCACTCCGAAATATCCAAGTCCCCATGCAAGCGCTGATGCGATCGTGAGGAAGCTGTACTTGGCCGCCTCTCCGAAGACCGGCTGTCCGCCTGCCACCTGCTGTACCCCGTCCACTGTCTCCGGGGTCGCGATTCCGAAGAAATCGAGGAATCCGGGAATCGACTGTGCATTCTCGATCACTGCTCCCAGACCTCCCGCTGAGACAGTACCGACACAGACAATCACTCCCAGTGCTACGATCATCACGATCGCCTGCATGAAGTCTGAGGCGCTCTCAGCGAGGAAACCTCCGATGATCGTATAGATCAGCACGAACACCGCGCCTACGATCATCATCGGGACATACGGCATGTCGAACAGAGTAGAGAAAAGTTTGCCGCAGGTCACAAGACAGCTTGCCGCATAAACCGTGAAGAAGATCAGGATAAATACTGCAGCGATCGTCATTATGACCTTGCGCTTTTCATGAAAACGATTGGAGAAATACTCCGGAAGCGTGATCGCATTCCCCGCCTTCTCGCTGTATCTGCGCAGGCGCTTTGAAACAATCAGCCAGTTGATGTAGGTTCCTGCTGCCAGACCGATCGCTGTCCATGCGGCATCCGCAATACCGCACCAGTACGCCACGCCCGGCAGACCCATGAGCAGCCAGCCGGACATGTCCGACGCCTCGGCGCTCATCGCCGTCACCCAGGGGCCCAGGCTTCTTCCCCCGAGAAAATATGCATCTGAGCTTGCGTTCGCCTTTTTTGCAAAGGTAACGCCTAGAATGATGACTGCCGCCATGTAGATGATCATGGCAGCCAGTATCTGCAATGTGTCTCCCATTCCATATTATCCTTTCTGTATTCCGCACCGGATCATTACCGGCGCTTTTTATTATTCATGCCTTGTCTGAAGAATGCTCAGGTCCTGGAATCTGAGGGACGCCTCTGCATTCTCCCCGGGCACAATATGGAACTAATTATAAACAAAACATAAAGTTTTGGCAATGTTTACTTTATATTTATGCAAAAAACTTTTCTATAATATGCAAAAAGCGACAGCCGGAAAACCGGCTGCCGCTCAAAAAACAATCTGTAATTATCCTTCGTATCCGTTCGGGTTCTGGCTCTGCCATCTCCAGGAGTCCTCGCACATCTCCTCAAGACCTCTCTCTGCTACCCAGTGAAGCTCGTTCTTTGCCTTTGTCGCGTCACAGTAGCATGTCGCGATATCGCCCGGGCGGCGCGGTTTGATCTGATACGGGATCTCTTTTCCGCATGCCTTGCTGAATGCCTTGACCATATCGAGTACGGAATATCCGTTTCCTGTTCCCAGGTTGTAGACAGATACTCCCGCCTTCTCTTTCAGTTTCTCAACTGCGCGGACATGGCCGATCGCAAGGTCTACTACATGGATGTAGTCGCGGACACCTGTTCCATCCGGTGTGTCATAGTCGTCGCCGAATACTCCAAGGCACTCAAGTTTTCCGATCGCAACCTGTGTGATATACGGGATCAGGTTGTTCGGGATTCCCTTCGGATCCTCTCCGATGAGACCGCTCTTATGTGCTCCGATCGGGTTGAAGTAACGGAGCAGGACAACATTCCATTCCGGATCTGCTGTGTGAAGATCTGTCAGGATCTGCTCAAGCATCCACTTTGTCCATCCGTACGGATTGGTGCAGGTTCCCTTCGGGCATTCCTCTGTGATCGGAATGAACGCCGGATCTCCGTAAACCGTAGCTGAAGAGCTGAAAATGATATCCTTCACGCCGTGATTTCTCATCACATCACAGAGTGTGATCGTTCCGCCGATATTGTTCTCATAATACTCCAGCGGCTTTGCAACAGACTCGCCGACCGCCTTCAGTCCTGCGAAATGGATGACACATTCTACATCTTCTTTGTCGAAGACTTCGTTAAGGCCCTCTCTGTCGCGGATGTCTACTTTATAGAATTTTAAATCTTTTCCTGTGATCTGTTTCACTCTCTCAAGTGATATCTCTGAAGCATTATAAAGATTGTCCACTACCACAACCTCATATCCTGCGTTCAGCAGTTCCACACATGTGTGGCTTCCGATGAATCCGGCGCCGCCGGTTACTAAAATTGCCATATCGTTTCCTCCTTCAACTGTGTGATTTTCAATTGTTCCACTGCGCAGCTCACGGGATCTTCTCTCCCGTTCACATTCACAGTATAGCATAATCTCCGGGGGAATGCTTTATACTTTTAGACCATCTTATGGTAAAAATGTTGCATGATCCCCTTTTACGCACACCGGATGCTACTGATATTTCTTAACGATCTCCTGCATCGTATCCCATTTTGCTTCCATGTCCTCAACCAGCTTGAACTGGGTGCGGCATCTGTCGAGGTTGTGTCCCTCTCTGTGGATCTTGAAATAATGGTCGCCCTCGAGATAGTCTGTCAAAAATCTCATGCCGCACTCAAAGGTCATCACCTTTGCGCCCATGGGAAGAAGCTCTACCTCTCTCTGAGTCAGCCTTCCACCGCAGCCCTCAAGGAACCCTTTTACATAAATCTCAAACAGGTCCATGCTGCAGGACACCTTACTCAGGTCCGGCTCATCCTCTGCCGCCGTGCTTGCGCCAAAGCGGATGGAATCTCCGAAATCATTCATAGCCAGTCCCGGCATAACCGTGTCAAGGTCGATCACACAGATTCCCTTTCCTGTGATATTGTCGATCATGATATTATTCAGCTTCGTATCATTGTGAGTAACACGCAGCGGGATCTCCCCTTTTGCCTGAAGGTCACCAAATACATTTGCAACGTCTTCGTGAGCGAGCACGAAATCGATCTCTTTCTGTACGTCCGCCGCGCGTCCGCATACGTCCTTCTCCACAGCCTCCTTGAACACCTGGAATCTCGCCTTAGTGTCATGGAATCCCTTGATCGTCTCGTGAAGCGTCTCTGCCGGATAGTCTGCCAGAAGTCTCTGGAAATGTCCGAATGCGACTGCGCTCTCATAGAAGTCTTCCGGTTTCTCCACCTGATCATAGCTTGTCGCATCTGTTATAAATATGTAGGATCTCCAGTACTCTCCCTGAGAATCCACAAAATACTGCTTTCCATCCTTCGCCGGTATCAGGTTCAGTGTCTCTCTGTCCGGATCCCCGCCGTTCTCAATGATCTTCTCGCGCAGATAGGATGTCACTCCCACCACGTTCTCCATCAGTTCTTCCGGATTTGTGAAGATCTCTTTGTTCATTCTCTGAAGGATGACTTTCAGCCTTCCCATCTTTCCGATCTCGAATACGAGCAGATACGTATCATTGATATGTCCGCTTCCGTAAGGCTGCCAGCTGAGCAGCTTTCCCTCGTACTCAAAGTTATTGATCGCTTCATTTATCTGTGCCTCTGTTACACGTCCCATTCCTATTCCTCCCAAAGTTTCTGCGGATACACGCCTGCATCTTTCAGTTCCTGCATGGCAGCAACGACTACCGGCTTGTCCTCCTTGTATGTCACGCCGTACCACTTATCCTCTGATTCAAGGACTGCCACTGTCGCGCGGTCTTCCTCGAGAAGTCTGCTGACAACAGACGGAAGGAAGTACTCACATTTCAGCGGATTCTCCTTCAGTCCTTTTTCCAGGAATGCCGGGAACTCAGCCTGGATCTCATCAAGGATACTTCTTGTAAATCCCCACATGTTCATGGATACCAGTGTGTCTCCGTCCACATCCACCCATGTCTCTCCATCGTCCTCGGAATAAGCGATGCCGCCGTCCCGTTTCTCAATCCTTGTACGCTCTGTCACTTTGACAAGTTCCTTGTTCTCGTTCAGCTCGCAGATTCCTCTTGCCACATGTCCGTTGTCTGTGACTGTGTTCTTCAGGCGGTAGCCAACCATTGTATAGCGGTACTTGTCATCATCCTCATGAGTCGTAAGATAATTGTAGATCACTTCGAAAGCATGCTTTCCATAATAATCATCTGCGTTGATAACAGCAAACGGTCCGTCGATCAGATCGATCGCGCTGAGGACTGCATGTGCTGTACCCCAGGGTTTCACACGTCCTTCCGGCACTTCGAATCCCTCCGGGATGTTGTGCAGATCCTGGAACGCGTATTCCACATCCATGATCTTCGCCATTCTGTCTCCGACAGCCTCTTTAAAATCTGCCTCATTCTCTTTCTTGATGATAAAGATGACCTTTTCAAATCCTGCCCTCTTTGCATCAAAAATAGAAAAATCCATAATGATATGTCCTTCTTTGTCCACAGGGTCGATCTGCTTCAGTCCGCCGTACCTGCTTCCCATACCTGCCGCCATAATCACCAAAACCGGTTTCTTCATCTTTCTTCTCCCTCCTGTTTTCTTCATAAAATCTGACTGTTGGGAACTTTTTGTTCGCTGATTTTATTGTATGACAAATGTGTACAAAAATCTTTATCCGATATTTCTTTTCATTTGCACAATCTGCCTTTTCATTTTGCATTTTTGTTTTATTTGTTGTATGATTATGACAAATGGAAAAAGGAGGTTTATGACATCATGCAGTACCAGGGACTTACATTCACAGATGACCTTCATATTGAGGAGCTGTTCTCGCTTCATTACTTTGAATATATGAGCACCTTCTCCTTTCCGGGTGAATCTCATGACTTCTGGGAATTCATCTGCGTTGACAAGGGAGAAGTGACGATCGGGGCAGATGAGGCTGTACATACTCTGAAAAGGGGACAGATCGCCTTCCATAAGCCGAATGAATTTCACTGGGTCAGAGCCAACGGAAATGTTGCCCCGAATCTGATCGTGATTTCCTTTTCCTGTCGAAGCCCGATGATGGATTTTTTCCGCGATAAAATACTGAACGTCGAGGAGGCGGAACGCCGCATTCTCGCCAGGACGATCACGGAGGCCGGGAATTATCTGGAAGGGCGCCTGGACGATCCGTATCAGACAACGCTGAAAGCCAGAAAGGACGCCTCCCCGGCTTCCGGGCAGCTCATCCGCATCTATCTGGAGCAGCTTCTGATCAGCCTCTACCGGCGCTGCAGCGGCATCTCAGGCAGTCTGCAGAAGGGATCTGACCAGCTTCCGGACAAGACGATCAAAGAAAACAATGACACTGAACTGTTCAATCAGATCACTGCCTATCTGAGCCAGAATCTCTCGGAGCACATAACCATCGAGAAGATCTGCCGGGATAATCTGATCGGGCGCTCCCAGCTGCAGAAGCTCTTTCAGAAGAAGAGCGGAGAAGGCATCATAGAGTATTTTTCAGACATGAAGATAGACATGGCGAAGCAGTTGATCCGCACAGAGCAGATGAATTTTACTCAGATCTCGGAGAAGCTGGGTTACTCTTCCATCCATTACTTCTCCAGGCAGTTCAAGAAGCTGACCGGAATGACGCCTTCCGAGTATGCCTCATCTATCAAGGCAATGGCTGACCGTGATATGAGACAGGAAAGGAAAGGCTCGCGAAAAAAAGACTCCCGGAAAAGGCATTGATATAGAAAAACATCCGCAGAAAAAAGGTGCATATACAGGATGAAAGTCCTGCATATGCACCTTTTTATCTGCCGTCTCAGTCTATCCGCCCGCCTCTTCCATCCGAAGCCTGACGCCGTATCCTATGCCAGTCCGAATTTTACCGCGTTGTAGATATTGATTCCGACGATCACGATCATAAGCGCGATAAAGAGCTTATTCACGCCTTCCTCGTCGATCTTCTTATTCACTTTGCTTCCAAGCGTTCCGCCCAGGATCCCGCCGATGACCATGGCAAGGAAATAGGTGATCTTAATATCCGGGATCGTACCGGTCACACAGGTCTGCACGAGGCTCGTGATCTGTGAAAACATGATGATGTACAGAGAGCTCAAGGCCGCCTCCTTGGTACTCATGGAGAAGCAATATGCCAGCACCACAAGGTTGATGGGGCCTCCGCCGATCCCAAGAAAACTGGACATGATCCCCAGCAGGATTCCGATCACAAGACAGAGCCAGATCTGCGTATACTGCTTTGTATGTATCTTCTTCTTATAGATCGTATAGATCAGTGTTCCCAGCGTGATGATGATCAGAACGACCGCCTGTGTCATTCCCACCAGATTCTCATTGCCCACGGCAGATTTCAACATCTGGAACATACTCTTTCCGGCAACACCTCCCGCTGCCGCACCGATCGCCAGCCCTGTTGCGGTACGCACATTGAGCTTTGCCGATTTTGCACGGATGTTCTTGTATACGGAAACGACTGACATGGCAAGCACGGTACAGCCGGACAGAAAACTGATGCTGCTGACGCTCATGACTCCGACAGCGTCAAGCACCGGCTTGATAATGACGCCTCCGCCAATCCCGCAGATCGATCCTGCGATCGACGACAGAATACTCACCGCAAAAAAAATAAACACCATTACCATATGACTTCTCCCTTCTCTTCTGCACACTTTCTCTCTAAATTTCGATTATTCTTACTATAGCTCATTTTTTTTCCGCCTGCTAGCCGTTCGTTGTCTTTTTTTATATATATCCTGTCTTTTTGTCTGTGCACGTCCCGCCTCATTCAACACAATTTTCTTTCATCTTTCCTTGCTTTTCCCTCCAACTTGTATTATGGTGGTCTATATAGACATGAAGACAAGGAGTGGAAAACACTATGAAACAGCCTAACATTATTCTGATCATGACAGATCAGCTCCGCTGGGACTGCCTCGGCTATGCCGGACATCCCGATGTAAAGACACCTTATCTTGACACGCTCGCCTCAAAAGGAGTGGTCTTCGATCACGCATACAGCGCATGTCCGAGCTGCATTGCCGCGAGAGCCGCGCTGCACACAGGAATGGAGCAGAGCCATCACGGAAGAGTCGGATATGAGGATAATATTCCGTGGAACTATGCGCACACGATGGCAGGTGAGCTCTCCAAAGCCGGATACTACACGCAGTGTGTCGGCAAGATGCATGTTCATCCCCTGAGGAACTATCTGGGATTTGACAATGTCGATCTGCACGACGGGTATCTCCATTCAGCGAGATATGGAAGCGTTCCGTACCGCGAATCCCAGTTTGTCGCTGACGATTATTTCTACTGGCTCAAGCAGGAACTGGGAGTTACCGCGGATGTGACGGATACGGGCATTGACTGCAACAGCTATCTTGCGCGGCCCTGGATGCACGATGAGAAATACCATCCGACCAACTGGGTGACCGAACGCAGTCTTGATTTTCTGCGCCGCCGAGACCCTCGGAAGCCGTTTTTCCTCATGGCGTCTTACTTAAGGCCCCATCCGCCGTTTGACGCACCGCAGTACTATTTTGATCTATACAAGGACAAAGAGCTTCGAGCGCCATTTGTCGGCAGCTGGGAGACTGACGAATACCTGAAGCGGGACGGAAGGATCTTTGACTCCAAGACAGGTCCTGTCGATCCTGAGCTGGCGCGTCAGGCACAGATCGGATATTACGCATGTATCACGCACCTGGATCATCAGATCGGACGGCTCATCATGGCTTTGATCGAGCAGGAGCTCTATGACGATTCGATCATCATCTTCACCTCCGATCATGGCGAGGAGCTCTGCGATCATCATATGTTCCGGAAATCCCGCCCATATGAGGGAAGCTGTCATATCCCGCTGCTCATTTCAGCCGGAAAAAATGTGCTGCCTGAAATAAAATCCTCTTCCGTATGCCACGACGTCGCTGAGCTGCGCGACATCATGCCGACGCTTCTTGAGATCGCCGGAACAGAAATCCCGGCTTCCGTGGACGGGCACAGCCTGCTCCCGCTAGCCAAGGACCCCGGCTCCACGGCGCGCACATGGCTTCACGGAGAGCACTCCTACGGAGAATTTTCCAATCACTGGATCGTCACCGAGACAGACAAATACATCTGGTATTCCGAGACCGGTGAGGAACAATACTTCTGTCTGAAGGAAGATCCTCATGAGCTCATCAACCGAATCGGCGATGCTGGCTGTCAGGACAGGATAAAAGAACTGCGCGGGCATCTGATCGATTCACTAAAAGGCCGCCTGGAGGGATTCACGGACGGATCGGTCCTGATCACAGGCCGCCCGTATCTGCCCACACTGCCCTCCGCCACTGAAGCTTGAAACATTCCTTATACTGTTTACGAAGCTGTACCACAACGTGTACGGCTTCTTTTTTTCAGACTGTATCCGTCTGCCGTACTATTTTTAAGTTTTTCATGCAATTTTTTTATAATTATTGCTTTTCTCATACAGGTTATACTATAATGAAGACTACGGGGGAGATTCGCAGCACACCGCATGAAACCAGATTGAAACCGGGAGGTAATAATATGGGGAATCGACACTACTCAGTTAAGAGCACAGACATACAGAAACTAAACGCAAAACTCCTTTCCATATCGTTGTCCAAAGATGAAAAGGACTGGCAGAGTGTACTGCATACACATCCATTCACAGAGCTTTTTTACGTTGTAAAAGGAAAGGGCAATTTTCTCTTTCGGGATGAAACATATTCGATCAATCAGGGAGATCTCATTATTGTCCCACCGTATCTGGAGCATACCGAGCAGTCTATTCCGGGGAATCCTCTGGAATACTATGTCCTTGCGATCGACGGTATTTCTTTCCAGGCAGAAAACGAAGAAACAAGCACACAGGTATTCTGCAATTTCAGTTCATCCTCGTTTATCATTGACCTGTTTGAGCAGATGCTGTACGAGGTAAGGAGCAACGAATACGGTTCGAATACGATATGCCAGAACCTGCTGGAGATCCTGATCATCAGGATCACTCGGATCCAGCATCTGCGCCCTGTACCGGCAACTTCTGTCCGGATGACGAAAGAATGCGCACAGATCAAGGAGTACCTGGACACAAACTATGCAGAACATATCACGCTTGATTCTCTTACGCAGCTGACACATATGAACAAGTATTATATGGCACACTCATTTGCAAAATATACAGGGCTGTCTCCGATCCAGTATCTCAATGAGCGGAGACTGGAGACCGCATGCCGCCTGCTGAAGGAGACCGACTATTCCGTATCGGATATCTCATCTCAGACAGGTTTCTCGTCGCAGTCGTATTTCACACAGATATTCCGCAAAAAATACGGGATCACCCCGATCAAGTACAGGCAGTCGAACAATGCTCAATCCTAAAATCTGCAATGCCGGCCTTCTTTTATAGCCTGCATTGAAAAAGAACGGGTACGCCCCTTAGCGGAGTGTGCCCGTTCTTATGATATCGGCCCAGAAGAGAGCCGCTTTCCTTCTTTTTTACTATTTTTCCTATGAGAAACTGCAGTCAGTCTGAACTTTCATGAAACGTTTTTTCCATCTGTCCGGCAGCTTTCTCTATCTTCTCCGGAAGATATTGATTTGTCACATAGTCCTGGACTACAACATCTTCTGCCTCTTCAAAAGTAAAGCAGGTGACATCCCTGATCAGTAATATAATTGTTTCATCACCCACCTGATATTCCTCTCCTATATTGCCCGAAAGAAGAATATCGCCAAGCATATCCGTTGAGTGATATGATTGGGTGAGCGTCTGATAATCTGTAGTCTTTATTTCAGTTTCTATCTTTCCGTCAACCACTCTGGTCACCTGATATTCATACTGGGCATCAGCAATATAGTCGTTCGTATGCTCTTCATAATACTGCTCAGCAGCCGCAATCATCTCCTCATCCGGTGACTCGCACAGCTTTTCAGCCGTTTTCTGACGATACTCTGCAAGAACATATTCAAAATAATCTATTTGTTCAAATTCAACGAGTCCCATTACAGCTTCGCCGTTCGACATTTTTTCTTCATTCTCTTCATTTTTCTGCTGAAGTTCTTCACAAAAAGTCTCAAATGAAAAAGCGTCCTCTGCTCCATATTCTTGGGCAATATCAAAGAGACTGTAACACTCTGCCGCATACTGAGCAGCCTGTTCCCGGACTTTTTCAGTATCATTCCGTTCTACCATATCTTTCTTAACGATCTCACAGTACATATCAAATTCTTCCTGAGAGATGTCGTGGTTTCCCACTGTTATGACCGGCTCTTCCTTTTTCACGCTGCATCCGGAAAGAACAAATGCAGAAGACAGTATAACAGCCAAAACAATATGCCTCGTAAATTTCATGCTTTTTCTCCTCATGCAAACAGGCTTTCCGGCATAAGTTTTCAGTAACTCCGGAAAGCCTGCATGTTAATTTATTACTTGAAATATTTCTTTCTGCCTGCCAGCATGATCAGAGTCATACCTGCTGCCAGAACCGCCAGTGTTAATACTGCTGAAACCTGAGTGCTATCTCCTGTTTTTGCAGCTTTGTTTGAAGATGTTTTATTGCTGTCATCTCCCGCTGCCGGCTTCTGGTCATCTTTATTTCCCGGATTTTCCGGACCAGCCGGATCCTGAGTATCGTCTTTAACAACTAAATTGTCGATCGCCGCACTCAGATTTCTTTCGGCTGTTTCTACATCCTCTGCCAGAGCATTTTCATCAGCAAGAACGCTTTTTGCCTCTGCAAGTGCCTGTCTGACAGCCTGTGCAGACTCGTCTGTGTATTTTGACAGATCCAGTTCCTCTGCCTCATCAATCAGATCCTCCAGTTTATCTTTATTCGGGATCTCTCTGAGACCGAAAATGGCCTGCTGAAGGACATTGTAAGCTGAATCCACTGCTTCCTGAGTCGCCGCGCTGTCTTCATAGACTGCTTTTGCGTTGTCATATGCTGCCTGGAACGCCTCTGCTGTGGATGGGGTATAAATATCGATCTGTTTTAAATACTCATCTGCTTTTGTGAGCAGTTTTTCCAGTTTTGTCTTGTCCACTTCCGGAGCCGGATCTACATTTTCTTCATACTGGATCGCACCCAAATCTGGATTTTGCATATCCACTTCATTGCCCAGGATATCTTTCATCTCTCCATACTCTGAGCTGATCGTCCGTCCTGCATCTATCGCAGGTGAACTGCTGTCCAGCTTATAGACATCCAAATTCCATGCACTTATGATATCATGGTCTTTAATCAGAGCGTCCGCATCTCCATCTCCCATGGTTCCGGGATCAGCCAGCAGCGGATCCTGTCCCCATGTGTTATCCTGATAAAAACTGCTGTCTGTATCAAGACCTTCTGTACTGAAATTATAGAACATATTATTGGCAAATCTGCTTCTTCCGCCCTGCTCTACAAAATTATCCTCTGCAAGAGCTCCCATAGAATTAAAATACTCTAATTCTGCGTCGTTGAACTTATATTCATCATCTGCACGATAGAAGATGTTGTTATAAATTGCTACAGACTGTCTGCTTCCATCATGAGGAATGAAAAACTTGTCATAGCCGTCAGGCTGTATAGACGCCTTTGGATTAAAGTATATCGTATTATTGAATACGGAACAATTGATCGTTCCCGCAAGAGGCATCAAAAGACCATTGCTTCCCGCGCCAGTACCGCTGGTGCTTCCGTCATTTTCGCTAATGTTAAACGCATAGTAGGAGTCAAATGTCGGAAGATTCTGCAAAGCACAGAACTGGACAAATCCTCCCGAATTTTCATGACTGTAATTATACAGTACCTCAAAATTTTCATTCAGAGCATCGATCTCAACGCCCTGTGCATCGGCTCCCCTGTGCGTACGGCAGAGTTCATTGTATTGAACAGTTCCGTTAGAGACCAGATATGGGAAAATTCCCGCTGCGAACCAATTTCCGGTACATACTTCATCTACCAGGTTATACTCTGCGACAGCTCCGTCCATACACTGGAGAATGATGCCGTCACCGCTGATATTTCTGAAGATATTGCTTCCTATATAGACATCGGTTGTCGGAGTAAATTCTCCAAGGGATCCTTCCCCTGCATCATTTACCATCTCCCAGCGGCCGCCCCATCTGCCATCAGCAGTCATCTCTCTCGTCTTCCATGGTGACAGAAGGAAAAATCCGCTTCTTCCGACATCCTCAACCGTGCAGTTTGTAATTTTTATGTCATTAAACCACGTAGGCTGACGCTTCGCTGCATCTTCATTCGCACTGATCAGGAAGATAATACCGCCGGACTCTTTTCCTGTATTTCCGCTGTCGCTGGTCTGGAATCCATGAATCCATACATTACTTATATAGATATGATCCAGCTGTCCTGCATCTTCTGCCGTGATATACATTCCTCTCTCGAGAGCTCGATTCGGATCTACCGGCTGATCCTCCTCATATGCTGCATTCTGGAACTCAATATTACTGATTTCCCACCATGACTGATTATGGAGACGGAAAGTTTCGTTTACTTTTCTGGTTTTTATTGCCGCAACCCTCATGATCGTTTCTTCATAAGCCGCATTTTCGTCCATAAGGATCCTTGGTCTGTCTCCCTCACCATAGCTGGAAAGAATGATCGGAGCTCCTTCTGCTCCTGATCCCTTCGGCGCCAGTGTTCCAGTCCATGTTTCACCAGCTTTGAGTAGCAGGGATGAGCCTTCCATAAAAACAGTATCATTTACCTTGTCCAGCGTTTTCCATGCTGTCTCCGGTGACATTCCATCATTTTCGTCGTTTCCATTCGTTGCGTCCAGATAAAAGGTTTTTCCTTTTGTGGTCTGAACAGTAAGACTGCTGTTTACAGTTTTTCCGCCAACCTGAAATGCCAATTCATATGTCTTGTCCGTCTCACGAGGCGCAATCTTTCCAAATTCTACAGCATAAGAAACATCTGATATCTTTTCCACCTTTGTCACAGAAGCCGTCGCAGGGTTACCATCATAATCAGTATAGCTGATCGTGATCTGACCCGCTGTAAGGTCTTTTGTCGGTGCACTTTCCAGTATCAGGACAGCTGATCCGTTTTCCAACTGTTCCACAGCCTTAAGCTGCGGTGCAACATAGTCGGAATCTGCCGGAAGAGTCACTTTCTGTACAAATGTTTCTCCAGAGATCTGCAGGTCAAAATTCGCTACTATCTCCGTGGATTCTGCCACATCGTTATGCGTAAGTGTTGCGATATGCTTTGACTCGTCCCATGTAATCTGGCAGGAAAGCTGCTCAACTGCCGGATTCCCCTCGCCAATGCTATAGAGCAATGTAACATCATCTTCGCCCGGTCCCTCTGTCCTTGTTTCAGGATATTGAACCTGGATGGTTTCTGAATCGATCCTCTGCGCCGATACAGGAGCTCCTTCTTCCTTGATCGCTATATCATCAACCCATACATTTCCGTCCGTTCCCAAACTGTTATGAGCTCTGACTACTCCTATATCCGCATATGTAGTATCATCGTCTGTCGTAAAAGTACTCGTATATTGATACCACTTTCCATTACAATTTTCATCTGTGTCAAGAAGTTTTTTGTCCTCCTGCACTGCACCGCCGTTTAAAAATGCTCTCAAACGGGCACCCTTTCCTTCCTCAGCATAGATCCATGCAGAGAGTTCATAAGTTGTATTGGCTTTTAACTCTACTCTCTGATCTACGGCATTGCCTGCCGCCGGAAGCAAAACGGATGTACTGCCCGAATGGTGCATGTCTGTTGCTTTTTGTCCGTTAAACAAAAACCAAACTCCCTGTGTAGCACCAGTATTGGCAAAATTATCTGTACCATCAAAATTACCATTGACAATATAGCTTGACTCCTGGTGCTCAAACGCTGCCGGAAATTCCGACTCAGCCGCGGTTACAGGCTGCATTGATCCCACAACCATGACTGCTGCCAAAATTCCGCCTGCCATTCTCTGCAAAACTGTTTTTAATCTCATATTATCCTCCTGTTTTTAACATCAACTAGCCTCAATTAGATTGTTTCATTTTTTTCAGGATAATAGAACTCAATCTGGGTATTAAACGCACCTTCCTCCCAGCAGAGTTTCTGCTGTCCTCTCCCTTTTACATCATACTTTCTTGCATCGGTTTTCTCATTTGTGTACTTATCAAACCAACTTTCCATTTCCTCTTTCATAGCCATAACAACGGAAGCATATTCTTTTTCTTCATATAGATTAGTCGTTTCATCCGGATCTTTTTCCATGTCGTACAGTTCGCATATTCCATCACCGTAGCGATGAATATACTTATATTGTTTGTTTTTGATCATTCTTGTCTTTCCGTATTCATCAAAAACTACAACTCTGTCATCCGCAGTTTTTTCCGGATTCTCGGTCATCCATGCTATGCTTCTTCCCGGCTGCATTGGCTGAGGCTCCCACTCGCATTTTGCAAATTCGAGTATCGTCGGGAATATGTCATATTGGCTCGTCATGTTACTGCACACCACTCCTTTCGCTTTATTATTGGGAACGCAGATGATCAGAGGTACTTTTACTGCTGAATCATACATATTAGGCGGATAGGTTCCATTTCCCTTTCCCCAGATACCATGATGCCCCATGTTCATCCCGTTGTCCGCGGTAAAAATTATAATAGTATTATCTAGCAAGTCTTTAGACCTGAGCTTGTCGATTATTTTCCCAACTCCTGCATCCATCGCAGAAATTGCGGCATAATAGCCAACCAGATTTTCCCTGCGTTTTTCCGGTGTATCTCCTATCGGGCAGGTTCTGATCTGATTTCTATGGATCGGCAGATCCGGCGTTGCCTTGAACTCGCAGTCATCGTACAGCTTTCTGTATTCTTCCGGATGCTCTTCCGGCCCCCACGGACTGTGGGGGGCCGTATAATGAACACTCAGATAAAACGGCTTTTCGGAATCCGCAAATTCATCGATGTACTGCACAGAACGATCTGTGATCAGATCCGTAATATACCCTTCTGCCGCTTCCATATTTCCTTCGTCACAGATATCCGGATGATAATAGGAACAGCCGCCTCGGCCAATCGTATACCAGTTACTGAATCCTTTCTTTTTCGCGGCATTGTCTCCGAGATGCCATTTCCCGCTTAATGCACACTGATAACCTGATTCAGCCAAAACTTCCATATACGTACGATGGCCTGACAAATAGTCAATTGCCCTATCATTCATATCAAAACCAGCAGTCGTACTCATATGCGGATATTTATAAGCGTCTAAGTTACCTTTTTCAATCCAATCCTGAACTCCATGACAGGAAGGTATTTCACCTGTAACTAAGGATGCCCGTGCCGGAGAGCACACCGGAGATGCACAGTAAAACTCATCAAACCGTACGCCGTTCTCAGCAAGCCAATCCAGATTCGGCGTCCGCACATCCTGATTGCCCGCGCATCCCATAGCCCAGGCTCCTTGGTCATCTGTCAGAATAAAAACTATATTTGGTCTTGTCTTCAATTTCATTGTCTCCTTTTATTCCACAGTATCAGTACCTATTAGCAGCTATACCGCTGTCAGATTTCATACCAGATGATCTCGTTTGCATCCATATCCAGATCAAAGCTGGATCCATCACCTCTATAGACTGTCGTGCTCTGTGGTTCATAGGTATTATTAACAACACAGTACTTTCCATTCTTTACATATGCATGAACTTCTACATTGAAATTCGTACTGAACCATCTATGCAGATTCTCTTCGTCATGCGACGCCCAAATGATTGAGCGGTACAGGATTCGGCTGTTTTCAAAGCTGTACGGAAGTCCGCTGATATAAACACAGCGTCCTTTGCCAAACTCCTTCACTGCCATCTGAACTTCCTTATTGCGCTGAACAAGGATCTCGGTTCCCTCATAGGCATAGATATTTTTCTCACCCTCGCCGAAATCAATCTCTTTTGTACAGTCTTCCTTTATAAAGTGAGCATGCTCTTCCCAGTTATACTTGTCATAGTTCATGGTAAATCCAAGCTCTTTTTCTACTCCCATGACTGTTGCAAGCTGGAAGAAGTGTCCTTCATGCTGGTGTGCTGCCGGCTCTCCAACTCCGATAAATCCGCCGCCATTGTAGATAAATCTCTTGACAGCTGTCAAAATGGTTTCATCTGTCCAGTTTTCGCCTCCAGTATATGCTGTATCAGCATCACCTATATTCATAAGCACATCGATATCATCCAGAATTTCCGGATTGTTTCTTATATCATCAAAGCTGATAAACTTCACATCAAACGGTGCACCGCTCAATGCTTCGATAATTCCTGCATAGGAAACAGTCTCTCTGTGATAGATCGCATGATGTACCATATGGTTACCCCACGCGCGCATCTTGCCCCAGCAGTTCAGTACTGCTACTTTTTTAATGCAGTAAGGAGTCGTTCCTTTGATGTTATCATAAAGCTCGCGGAACTCATTGCAGACACTTTCTACGTAATCCACAAACTCCGGGAACTGCAGCGCAAGTTTTAAGTATCCGCCGTATCCGATCCTGTCGATCGGTTTTCTTAAGATGGCGCGTCTTGCTGTCACCCAGTTGACCTTCGCCTCTTTCACCGGATCCCCGCCTTCGTGGAATACATCCGGGAAGAAGTACGGAAGGAGACGTCCCTCTGTATACTTCACTCCTTCGATATCGCTGATCAGACGGAGTGTTGAACCGTTTCCGACACTTCCGACCACTGCGTCCAGGCCAATCGTCTTGAACTCATCCATGAACGGCTCCATGCCGATCCAGTGATCTCCGAGGAACATCATGGCTTCCTTGCCGCCCTCATGAGTGATGTCTACCATTTCCTTCGCCAGCTTCGCAACCTCTCTTCTCTGGAAAGCCTGGAAATCAGTGAACTCTTTGGACGGAATACGGTACGGGTTGTTCATGTATCCCTGATCGATGATGAATTCCGGACGGAATTTGTATCCGACTTCCTTCTCGAACTGCTCCAGGATATACGGGCTGACGGATGCGGAATATCCATACCAGTCAACATATTTTTCTCTTGCCAGTTCGTCAAAGATCAGTGTGAACTGATGGAAGAAGGTTGTATAGCGGATCACGTCTACATGTGGATTGTCCTTTATGAATTTTCTCAGGCGCTCCATGGAATACTTGTGCGTCTTCGGCTGGCGCACGTCAAATGTGATCTGCTTCTCAAAGTTCGTCCATCCGTTTGTCACTGCATTGTACATATGCACCGGATCCCACATGATATAAGCAAGGAAACTTACTGTATAATCATGAAATTCCTTTGCATTATGGATCGTGACGTCTCCTGTGGCGCTGTCATAGCTCCATTCAGATGAAGACAGCACTTCCCCTGTCGTACGGTCGATCACTTCCCACCACCTTGTGATGTCATCATGATCGTTCACCTTCAGCATATCCGGGTAAAGGTGATTCATAAGATGGATTGAAATCGTATCTGATACCGCTGTATAAAACGGTGTCATGATATACATCTGCTGAATTTCATCCGGGTTTGCTTTCGCCCACGCATTGTCTTTTCTTGTCGTATAATACGTAGAATAAACCTTTGCGTCTACGTTTTTCAATTCTTCCGGATAATCTGTTCCGTCACAGTCGCGGATTGCATCTGCTCCCCATCGTTTTAAAAGTTCCAGCGTCTCCGGTACTACATCTACATCTGTAGGTATTGTTACTCTTCCAATAGAATGCTCTTTCAAAATATTTCTCCTCTCTTATACGATCGGGCTGGTACAGGTACTGCCCAGCCCGATATTTTTTCTTCTATAAAGCAGGTATTTCTGCCCACTGTTATTTCTCTTAAAAATTCCTTTATCCTTTGACACCACCGCCGGTAACACCAGCAATGATCTTCTCTGAAAGGAAAATGTAAAGCAGGAATGTCGGCAGGAAAACGATGATAACAGCTGCGAACAGACCGCCGTAATCTCCACCGTACTTCATACCATTTACTATCTGCAGAAGTCCTACACCAACAGGTGTCATATCTGCGGAGCTTGCAAAAATAAGTGCCATAAAGAACTCATTCCATACACTCAGGAAATTGAAGATCGTAACTGTGACAATCGCCGGCTGTACAAGCGGAAGCATAATCTGCCAAAATGTCTTTCCAGGCGTGCATCCGTCAATTGCAGCAGCCTCTTCATAACTTCTTGATAAGCTGGCAAAGAAGTTCAGAAGATATGTTGTCGTAAACGGCACGCGGATGAAAATATACAGTACGATCAAGAGGATCCTTCCTTTAATCTGCAGCTCTGCTGTCAATGAGTAGATCGGCATGATGATCATAACTTCAGGGACACTCATTGCAAGGATCAGACCTGTCTTGATCGGCTTCTTACCAAGAAAAGTATATCTTGAAAGCGCATATGCCGCCGGAGCCGAGATCAGGATAACAACCACACACGATACGACGGAATAGAGCAGAGAGTTTCCGAAGAACACCGATACATTACTACTCATCCATGCGTTTACGTAATTTTCCCAATGAAATCCCGAAGCAAACTCAAACACCTTTCCTGAAAAGATCTCTCTCGTAGTCGAAAAACTTGCCGCCAGGATCCAGATAAGGAATACTGCAGTGAAGAGAACCCAGACTAAAACGATCACATACCCCGGAAGAAGTGCTGCTTCTTTTTTCCAATTGACTTTTTCTTTATATACTACTTTGTCTTTTTTACTCATTTTCTTCCTCCTTTCCCAGGTTAGAATTCCAGATCATCATCTTTAAGCAGTTTGTTCATTACAAAGTAAACAACTGCTACAAAGAGTGCCAAACAAACACCTACAGCGGCACCTGCTCCTGCATCTCTCTGAACATTTCCTGTTGTTCCGAACACTGTATCATACAGATAGACAACCGGTACTACCGTCGAAGTCTCTGTCTGAACCGGCGAGAACATCTTTGACCAAAGGAAGAATGTAATACAGTTAACACTCCAGAATGTGATATTGGTTTTAAAGATGCTCCGAAGCAGCGGAAGTGTCATGCTAAAGAACTGCTGGACTTTATTAGCTCCATCGATTGTAGCCGCTTCATATAAATCTTCCGGAATACGCTCAATACCGCTGATGAAGATCAGCATGTAATATCCGACTGCACCAAAGATAAAAGCAAAGAGCATAGACCAGAATTTCATATCCGTTCCAAGCCAGTTCTTGCCTTCTAATCCAAGCATCTCCAGCACCTGGTTGAGGAGTCCATATTCCTGACTGTAAATATACTGGATCCACATAGTTGCCAGAGCAACTGCACTGATAATATTCGGAAGATAAATAGCTGCACGGAAAAACTTTTTAAACCTAATTCCGCTTGTAAGAATTACAGCAAAAAGAAGTGCAAATGCGAGAACAATGATTCCTCCTACCAGCCAAATAAGAAGCATATTGGTCATTGCTCTCTGGAAAGTCGGGCTGTTAAAAATCTTGATATAATTATCAAAACCATTGAATGTCCACTCAGACAGATCCGCCGTTACACTTTCAATTCCAAAGAAACTCATGATCACGGTACGAATAACCGGATACAGATACATAATAATAAGTGATAAAGCACACGGAAGAATAAATGGTATGATAAATGTTTTCTTTTTTTTCATTTTCCTGTGTCACCTTTCTAACAAAATGAGGTGGCGCCGGCAGGCGCCACCTCCAGGGTTAATAGAAATTCCTAGTATAATGCATCCAGAGCCGCTGCAAAATCCTGTCCTGTTGCGTAGCTTCCCTCATACAGTTTTACAATAACTTCCGCAATCGGGGACATCAAATCAGCATTCTGATTGAATCCCATGTTCCAGCTAAGCGCTGTCTCTGTTGAATTCAGCAGTTCAATTGTTCCATTCTGTGAAGACGGAACTTCGTTGCTCGGATCAGCTGGAATCTGAGAAGCTGTATCAGCCATCTTCTGGTCATACTCGCCAGATGTTAAGAATGTAGCAAAGTCATACGCTGCTTCCGGATTCTCGCTGTACTTAGTAACAGCAATAGAGTTAGCTCCTACATAAGCCGCTGTCTGGTCAACGCCTTCTGCTGCGCCTTCAACTGAAGGATAGTTGAATACGTTCCAATTTACTTCTGTGCCACTGTGGTTATTAACCTCTGCTGTAACATAGTTTGCACATACAACCATTGCAACGTCTCCATCCAGTCCGATGGAATCCTGGCTTGCCGGGTACTCAGCCGGAGCACCATCTGCAAGATAACCAGCTTTAACAAAATCGATCATATCCTGTGCTGCTTTAGCTACAAGCTCGTTCTGTCCCCATCCACCGTTTTCTGCCATATCAGCAATTGCATCTTCTCCGATGTATCTTGCAAGATGATATCCAAACAGGAACGGTGCATATGTGCTGTCAAGAGCAAGCGGCTGGATGCCGTTGTCTTTTAATTTCTGGCATACATCAAGGAACTCTGCCCAAGTAGTCGGAGCTTCCACGCCAGCCTCATCGAACAGATCCTGATTGTAGTACACACCGCCTACGTTCGGCTGCTCTGTGATACACGGAAGGAAACCTGCCCACTCTGTACCGCGGTCATTGAAGATAGCGAAGCTGTGATCTGAATATCCATTCTCTTCTGCCAGATCTGTCAGATCGTAAACATAGTCGATATAGACTTCAGCAATTCTCTTGTAGTCATCTTCGAATAAGTCAATATCCTCTTCTGCCTCAAGTGAAGATGAAAGGATCTGCTTAACGTCACGGCCTTTCCACTCGATATTAACCTTACCGCCGGTCTCTTCTTCCCATGCATCAGCTGCTTCCTGGAGAACTTTTCCCTGCGGCTCTGTGCTTGACCACATAGACCAGTATGTAAGTTCTACACCGTCATACTCTCCACCACCGGAGTTTGAGCCTCCTTCGCTGCTGCTTCCGCATCCTGCTACAAGGCCTGTTACCATAGCAGTTGCAAGCAAAACACTAATTACTTTCTTTTTCATTTCGTATCCTCCTTTGAACTTGTTAGCTAAATTATATGCCTGTCCGCTATCGATTTTCAATAATTATATTGTTTTCTTTTTTATAATTATTGTCAATTCCATACAACACCTGACAATATTTCCCCATTTTTATAAACATATCACACAATCCCATGGATTTTCATCCTTCTCCTTTATTGGCTTATTTGTCAATCTCAGCTTCCGATATAGTCCGCAATTTCCTGAAGATACCTGCCGCATCTTTCAAAAAAGAACCGGTATGCCTCGCAGAAATAATTATGGTATTCCCTATCCTGTGTAATCTGAAAACGATGTCTCCTGCAGCCGGCACGGCAGATCCGATACCACTCACACTCTCTGCAATCGCCACTGATCCTCCGCGACTCTTTTATAAATCCCGCCGCCCTGCTATTTTCAAAAAATTCCTTTACTTTATTTTCATTAAAACTTCCGAGCCGATATCCGTCCAGGACATAAAAATCGCAGGGATAAACGCCGCCATCCGCCTCGGTCACACACTGAACACTGCAGATTCCCCTCTGCTCGCACGACTCCGGCAGACGCCCCATCAGAATGCTGATATAATTTTCAAACTGCCGGATATACGGGGCTCTCCCCTTCTTCCAATCTCTGTACCACATCCCGAACAGCTCCACCAAAAAGGTACCGTACTTTTCTGGAGTCAGGGAATACTCCCTTTTCCCCGGCTCTTCCCCCAGCGGATCCAGACAGATGATATACTGCTGGTAACGCCACCCTCTCTGCTGATATTCCCGGTAGATCTCCCTGATATTTTCCGCCGCCTGTGCCGTAACTACAGTAAGAATATTATATTCCACCCCATACTTTTCCAGAAGCCCGATATTCTCACAGATCCTGTCATACGTCCCGTCTCCGCTCCTGTCACGGCGGAAACTGTCGTGGATCTCCTTCGTCCCGTCAACCGAAACACCGATAAGGAAGTTCCCCTCACGGAAAAGCCGGCACCACTCCTCATCAATCTGCAGGCCATTGGTCTGCAGGACATTTCGGACCTGCACATGACTTCTATTAAAACGTTCCTCAAATTCAAGCACCTTCCTAAAAAACGCTTTTCCTCTCAGTGTTGGTTCTCCCCCTTGAAACGCAAAACACATTTCCCTATCCGCCTGGAACATCATCTTCTTGATTATATTTCTAAGCGTTTCCTCGGACATCATCCCATAGGACGACTGTTCCCTTTTTTCCGCCTCATCACAGTAAAAGCAGTACCGGCACTGCATATTGCACAGTGAGGATGCAGGCTTGATCAAAATTGTATTTAATGACATGATAATGTTTCTCCCTTTCACTCATACGTTTTTTTCGCATTCATTTTATTTCCTATTGAAAAGGAAATCATCTGCATTCATCAAAGTATAGATGATTTTCCTCAATCATACAATCTGATATGCTCTCTCTTCCAAAATCCGCGCAAAGGATCATTCACGGACAGAATTTTTCCGAAATCTGCTCCTTGATCTCCAGCACATAGCCTGCCAGCTGGCGGATCCTCTCATTGTCCATTCTGCCGACAGGTGCGGAGATGCTGAACGCATATTTCACCCTGCCTGTATAATCCTTCAGACTGACCGCGATACAGCGCACTCCGCTCTCATTTTCTTCATTGTCCAGAGCGTATCCTCTCTCTCTGATCTCCGAGAGTTCTCTCCTGAACGTCTCGAAATCCGTGATCGTGTAAGGAGTCAGCGGAAGGATCCTGCTGCGGTTCCAGATTTCTTCCACTTCGTGTTCATCCAGCTCCGCTGCCATGGCTTTCCCCACTCCCGAGCAGTAAAGAGGGATCCGGCTCCCGATCCGGGATACCATCTGTATTCCGTTCCGGTACGACTCTATCTTATCTATATAAACTGCATCCACGCCGTCCCGCTCTACAAAATGGACTGTCTCGTCTGTCATCTCCATCAGTTTCCTCAGATACGGCCGCACTGCCTGGACAATATCCACATGCTTCATCACTTTATTCGCCAGATCGACAACCTTCAAGGACGGCTCATACCGCCCGGTTTCTTCATTCTGCCTTGCATATCCCATATATATAAGAGAATTCAGGACGCGGTGGGCCGTACTTTTATTCAGCCCGAGAGCTGTGCTCACTTCCATTACTCCCGCGTCCCCATTCTCCGCCAGCAGTTCCAGCGCTCCAAAGAGCCGGTCCGCCACCTGGATCGGATTCTTATCTTCCATAGTGTTATTCCTCCATCACACAAACAGCTTAGTTTCGTAATATGAAACTATTCTATCACATCTTTCCTTTTTATTCAATCTTATAAAAGCCTTGGAAATTCCAAGAAAATCTGAATTTTATACTTGACTTTTAGAAAGCAGGTAGTATACTTTGAATCAGAACAGTTCATATTATAAAACTTAGTTTCACATTATAAAACTTTAAGGAGAATCGAAAATGAATGAAGTGTTAAAACAGATCGGAGAAATCGGAATCGTCCCTGTTGTTGTCCTGGATGACGCGAAAGACGCGGAGCCTCTCGCCCGGGCGCTGTGTGAAGGCGGGCTTCCGTGCGCAGAGGTAACTTTCCGCACAGATGCCGCTGAGGAGTCCATCCGCATTATGTCTGAAAGATTTCCGGATATGCTGGTGGGCGCGGGAACAGTACTGACCACAGAGCAGGTTGACCGCGCTGTCGCAGCAGGGGCAAAGTTCATCGTTAGTCCGGGACTCAACCCGAAGGTCGTCCGGTACTGTGTCGAGAAAGGGATCCTGATCACACCGGGCTGCGCCAATCCCAGCGACGTGGAACAGGCTATAGAGAACGGTCTCGAAGTCGTGAAGTTCTTCCCGGCTGAACAGGCAGGCGGGCTTGCATATATCAAGGCGATCGCGGCTCCCTATGTGGGAATGAAATTCATGCCCACAGGAGGCATTAATCCCAAAAATGTAAGAGACTATCTCGCATACGACAGAATCCTGGCGTGCGGCGGAAGCTGGATGGTAAAAGGAGATCTGGTAAAAGCCGGTGAATTTGACAAGATAAGAGCTCTGGTAAAAGAAGCTGTAGAAATCGTAAAAGAAAGCAGAGGTAAAAAGCATGTGTAGATCAAACAGAACTTTCGATCTTCTTTCTCTCGGGGAGGTGCTCCTCCGCCTCTCCCCGACAGATAATGAACGTCTCTCCGGAGGAGATGTCCTCCGCAGGCAGCTCGGGGGCGCAGAGCTCAACGTTGCCGCCGGGGTATCGCTGCTGGGATTGAAAACAGGGATCATCTCAAAGCTGCCTGATAATGCTATCGGCTCCTATGCGAAAAACAGGATCCGCTTCTGCGGCGTGAGCGATGATTACCTCGTGTATGACGATTCAGAGGACGCGCGGCTCGGGATCTACTATTATGAGAACGGCGCTTACCCGAGAAAACCGGGAGTTGTGTATGACCGGAAGCATTCTTCTGTAAACACTATCTCGATCCATGATTTCGACGACTCCCTCTTTTCATCCACCCGCTGTTTCCACACAAGCGGGATCACACTCGGCCTCGGGCGCCAGTGCCGCGAAACAGGAGTGGAAATGATACGGAGGTTCAAGGAGGCGGGCGCCCTGATTTCCTTTGACGTAAACTTCCGGGGGAATCTGTGGACCGGGGATGAGGCCAGGGAATGCATTGAGCAGATCCTTCCCTATGTGGATATCTTCTTCTGCTCGGAAGACACCGCCCGTCTCACCTTCCTGAAAGAAGGCAGTGCCAAAGAGATCATGAAAAGCTTCACGGAAGAATATCCGATCCGTATCGTCGCCTCCACCCAGCGCATCGTTCACAGCCCGAAGATCCATACCTTCGGCTCCATCATCTACGATGCACAGAGTGATACTTATTATGAGGAAGAGCCATACCGGAATATCGAGGTCGTAGACCGCATCGGAAGCGGGGACTCCTATGTCTCCGGAGTTCTCTACGGTCTCCTGTCCGATCCCGGGAACTGCCGCCGGGCTCTGGAAATAGGCAATGCTGCCGGCGCTGTCAAGAACACGGTCCCGGGCGACCTTCCTTCATCCGACCTCCGGGAGATCGAGACACTCATCCGGGAGCACAAGCACATCGGACCGCAGCTTGAGATGGCCCGGTAGAGTATAGTTCTTTCCTTCAAAAGAAAATGAGGTCTGTGAAAACAAAGAAGATTCTCTCTTCGTTTTCGCAGACCTCTGTTTTCTTTTCTCCGATTTACCGCTGTCTCTTTATTACCACGGTCTCTCTGTTATTGCCGTCTCTGATCTTTTCCCGTCTCTTTTTTCATCCTCGCGTTATATTGAACGCTCCAAATCCCGGATATACCGCGCCTGCGCCAAGCTCTTCCTCAATGCGGATCAGCTGGTTGTATTTTGCCACGCGCTCGCTTCTGCTGGGCGCTCCGGTCTTGATCTGGCATGTATTCAGCGCCACGGCAAGATCAGCGATCGTCGTATCCTCCGTCTCTCCCGAGCGGTGGGAAGTAACCGCTGTGTATCCCGCCTTGTGAGCCATCTTGATCGCCTCCAGCGTCTCGGAAACGGAACCGATCTGATTCAGCTTGATCAGGATGGAATTACCGCATCCCATGTCAATTCCTTTCTTCAGGCGCTCTGTGTTCGTAACGAACAGGTCGTCTCCCACGAGCTGTACTCTGCCGCCCAGCTCCTTTGTCATGATCTGCCAGCCTTCCCAGTCTTCCTCATCCAGACCGTCCTCAATGGAGTAGATCGGATATTTCTCTGTAAGGGCTTTCCAGTGCTCTACCAGTTCCGCTGAAGTAAACTTCTTCCCGCACTTCGGGAGGACATACTCTCCTTTCCGGCTTCCCTTCCATTCACTGGATGCCGCATCCATCGCAAGCACAAAGTCTTTCCCCGGCTCGTAGCCTGCCCGGCGCACCGCCTCCAGGATATACTCGACCGCCTCCTCGTCGCTTCCAAGGTCGGGCGCGAAGCCGCCCTCATCTCCGACGGAAGTCGCCAGTCCCTTGGATTTCAGAAGGGACTGGAGCGCGTGGAATACTTCCGTACACCATCTCAGACCTTCTCTGAAGCTTCCGGCTCCTGCAGGCATGATCATGAACTCCTGTACATCCACCGTGTTCGCCGCATGAGCTCCGCCGTTCAGAATATTCATCATCGGGACCGGAAGCCGGTTGCCGTTCACACCGCCCAGGAAACGGTACAGCGGGATGTCCTGGGCCGCCGCCGCAGCCCGGGCGCAGGCGATCGACACCGCAAGGATCGCATTGGCACCAAGATTCGACTTGTCTTTCGTCCCGTCCGCTTCGATCATCGCTCTGTCCACTGCATAAATATCGGAAGCGTCCATGCCGCAGAGAGCGTCATTGATCACAGTGTTGATATTCTCCACAGCTTTCGAGACACCCTTGCCTCCGTATCTGCTCTTGTCGCCGTCTCTCAGCTCCAGAGCCTCGAACTCGCCTGTCGACGCGCCGCTGGGCGCCGCTCCCCTTGCCGATGTTCCATCCGCCAGATAAACCTCCGCCTCCACGGTCGGATTTCCTCTGGAATCGATGATCTCCCGTCCGATCACTTTCTCAATTTCTAAATAATCCATGTCCTCTTCGTCCTTTCCCGGAGAACATCCTCCGCCCCGTTTCAGGCAGTTCGGGGCAAAGGAGTTTCCATGATTTATTCACATATAGTTAGTTGTAACTAACTATATGTATCTTACCAGAATCAGAACATGGTTTCAAGGTGATTTAATGAGATTGATTCTCATTTATGTTTATTTATTTTTCTATCTTCTATTTTTCCTCTTTGTGCAGGGGCAGCCTGCCGGCTGTATTTCTTTTTGCCATTCTGCGGCCGGCGGCTGCTCTTCTCATTCTGTTCCGCAGGCTGCCGGACAGCTTCCCGGGCGTTCTGCCGGCGGCTGTTCTTCCTCTTCTGCACGTCCTGCCCTTTCTTTTCCGCCTGTACAGCCTTCTCTTTCTTTCCGGATTTACCGGAAGGAGCAGATTTTTTCCGCACGCTGTATCCGAAAGTCCCCAGCTTTTCACCCAGGCTGAGATACTCGCCGTGGGAATAAGCGATCAGGCCGGTCCTGTTCAGATCAAACCTGCCCTTCTCGTCAAGATAGGCGTCGTCTGCCTGCACTGCCGTCACTTCCGCGAGAAACATGTGATGGCTTCCCAGCTCCTCTTTCCGGACTACGCGGCATTCAATATTGACCGGCGATTCTGCGACCACGGGCGCGTACTTCAGCGTCTCCGCCTTTCTCTGTGTCAGGGCGCATTCCTTCCATTTATCCACATCCCTGCCGGAACGCACTCCGCAGTAATCCGCCGCGTGCGCCAGCTCTTCTGTCGTCAGATTGATGACAAACTCACCGCTCTCCTCGATCATATGATAGGAATACCGCTCCGGACGGACCGAGATATAGACCATGGGCGGATTCGTACAGACCGTTCCCGTCCACGCGATGGTAAGTATGTTAGTATTTCCTTCCTTATCGCCGACGCTCACCATGACCGCCGGAAGCGGATAAAGCATGTTTCCCGGTTTCCAAGTCTGTTTTGCCATAGCTCTCTCCTGTCTTTTACTGCTGCAGCGCACCTACCAGCGTCGGCACGAGCTGCTTCTTCCTTGATACAACACCCGGCAGCATCAGCTCCTCTGTATCCTCGGCCAGGTCATAGGCGCCTATGATCTTCTCCCGCGCCTCCGGTCCGGCGCAGAGGAGCTCAGAGGACTCTGTGATGATATTCGTCAGCATAAAAAAGATCATGTTCAGGCCGTGATTCTTCCGCGCCTTCTCAAGATGCGGCTGGACGATCTTTTTGATCTCCCGGAGCTCCTCCGCACTCATAGAATTCACCTGTCCCACACCGAACACAGTATCATTTACGGTAAACTGCTTGAAATCAAGGAAGCAGATCTCTTCCGCGCTCTTGCCTTTCAGGTTGCTGCCCGCATTGAACATCTCCTGAGCCAGCGCCTCGATCTCGATTCCCGCGATCCCTGCCAGCGTCCTTGCCGTGCTCTCATCCAGCGGCGTACAGGTCGGGGAGCGGAACATCAGCGTGTCGGAGATGATCGCCGCGCACAGCAGCGCCGCATTGGTCGGATCCACTTCCACCTGCGCCTCCTGATACATCTGATAGATTATCGTGGCCGTGCAGCCCACCGGCTGGTTCCGGAAAAATACCGGTCCCATGGTCTCGATGCTGCTCAGCCTGTGGTGGTCGATGATTTCCAGCACATCCGCTTCTTCCACGCCGTCGACCGCCTGATTCTTCTCATTGTGATCCACAAGGATGACCTGCTTTTTCCTTACGTTGAGGAGACGCCGTCTGGAGATCAGCCCCAGGAATTTTCCCTTGCTGTCAACAATCGGGAAATCACGGTAACGTTTTCTCGCCATGACCTCTTTTACATCATCTACATAATCCCGCATTTTAAACGTGATCAGATTGTCTTTCGTCATAAAATATTTGACCGGGATACTCTGGTTGATATGCTGGGCCGCGGTAAATGTATCGAGTGCTGTGCTGATGATCACGATCTCCTTCTCCTCCGCCTCGCGTATGATCCTGTCAGATATGTGCGCCTTGTTGCACACGACCATGCAGCTGGCGTCCATGTCGACGGCACATCTCTGTGCGTCCTTTCTGTCGCCCATGATGACCAGATCATCCTTTGCGATAAAATCAGACATCAGGATCCTGCTGGACGCGGCGATCGCAACTTTTCCCTTGAGGAGATATCCGTGCCCGTTTCCGGTGACGATCTCACCTTCCACAGCTTTCGCGATATTTCTGTACTGGGTGCGCGCCTTGGAAAGGATCGTATTGTCATAAACTTCCATATAAGTTTTGGCAATATCTCCGATCGTTATAACTCCCTCCAGCTTCCCGTCTCTTGTGACCGGGAGAGTATGTATGTTGCTCTCCTGCATCTTCTCCCATGCCGTTCGGATAGAGACGCTGCTCCTGATCCCCTCCACTTCTTTGAGTTCTGTGTCCTTGATCTGCTCCCGGAGATCTGAGAGCAGGGACGGCGTCTTTACATGGAAGCGCTCCAGAACATACTGTGTCTCTTCGTTCAGCTGTCCGGCTCGGCGCGGCTCATAGACCTTTCCCGTGATCTTTGACTTGAGCGCCGCATAGGCGATGGCGGAACAGATAGAATCGGTATCCGGATTCTTGTGTCCCACTACATATATTTTATTCTTATCTTTATCACTCATATTATTCTGTCTCCATTCCTGTAATTGTCTTTCTAAGCTTGCCATTTTTTTGCAGTTTCGTCAACCTGTTTTTTCTTTCTTCCGGAACAGCGAATTGGCGGGGTTTATTTACTTAACCTATTTCATCCTTACCTCAGACACTGCAAAGATTTTTCGCAGCAGACCAGCCGTAAGGGAAGGGGCAGAGCGCCTGTTATGCGCAAAGAAGCGGCGAAGCCGCAGGAGCATGTATGCACGGCTTTGCAAATGGCACGGGCTGAGCCGTTATGATTTTTCTCCCGGGATTGCACAGATTGGTTGTTTTTTCTGTCGTATTTATGATATACTGTTTTCGTTGAACAAATAGAAATTAAGTTGAGGTGCTGTACAATGAGCGAAGAAATGAAAGAAGAAATTCAGACAAACGAAGCGGCTGAGGCTGAGAAGGCAGAGCCGGAAGCAGCCGAGACAATGGCTGACTATGAGGAACATTTTGATGACGCCAATCCCTGGAACAGGGTTAAAGAATATATGGACAACCAGACAATTCTCCCTGTAAAAGTTGAAGGTGTCGTAAACGGCGGCGTTATCGTCATGGTGGAAGGACTGAGAGGATTCGTTCCCGCTTCCAAGCTGTCCCTCTCCTACATCGAGGATCTTGAGACTTATCTGCTCAAGGACATCGAAGTGCGCGTCATCGACGTAGATCAGGCGAGCAACCGTCTCGTTCTCTCCGCACGCGAGATCCTGAAAGAGAAGGAGAAGAAAGCGCGTGAGGAGCAGATCGCAAACCTGAAGGTCGGCACAGTGCTGGAAGGAACTGTGGAGACGCTCCAGAATTACGGCGCGTTTGTCAAACTTGAGAACGGGCTGTCCGGTCTGGTGCACGTGTCCCAGATCTCCCAGAAGCGCGTCAAACTTCCGTCAGATGTGCTGAGCGTTGGCGACAAAGTGACTGTCAAAGTCATCGGAATCAAGGACGGCAAGGTCAGCCTCAGTATGAAGGCGCTCGAGGAAGTCAAGGAAGAGCCGGAGGAGAAGGTCGTTATCCCGAAGAGCGAGAACATCGGGACAAACCTTGGAGACCTCTTCAAAAACCTGAAGCTGTAAATTCGGGTTTGCAAGATAAGTTTTATCTGAGAATATCATCCGAAAACAGGGAAAGCTGTTGGGAGAATCCCAACAGCTTTCCCGTTTTCTGCTGCATTCCAGACAGAACTTTCCGTACAAACCCGGGGATTTAAAGCATAGACGGCAATTGTATTTCCAGGCAGTTCTTCAGTGACAATACTACGGTTAAATTTATAGTTATTGGATTTATATCCGTAGTTTACGGAATTCTTACGGTTGCAATCCCCTGATTTATGAGGGTAACCGTATTTGGACCGACATTTTTACGGTCATAAATTTCTATTTCTTTCTGTTAACCGTACGCGAATAGTGTATGAATAAGAACAGATAAAAATTCCCCTGAATCCCCGACCCTCATCGCAGAATATGACTTCGTCATACTCACACCTGCCAGTTTCGGATATAAGTCAGATCAGAAACCTGCGCCGCCAAACCCGAAGTTTATGCACAGACGCTTCCGAGGATCTCTTCAAGCGCATTCTTGCTGCTTGTATGGCAGCGGATAACGTCTGCATTGCATCTTCCTGCCTCTTCCACTGCGCAGCGCACCATTTTGTGGGACACGGTGTTTGTGAAGAGTACGATCAGATCCGGACTCCCGATCTGTTTGCTTAAGTTTGCGGACATCTGGGTAAACACCTTTGCTTTGCAGTTGAACTGCCTGCATATTTTCTTATACTGGCAGACCATCCTGTCATGACCTCCTATAATGACAACACTCATATCTGACCTCCTGTGATATATGATAATATAACCCCTTGTTAGTTAGTTTTATCTAACTCATACTGATATAATACAATAAATGAGAACCAATATCAATATAGATTATCGAAATATTTTTTCATTATCATTTGCCACAGGCTGCCGGGGACGCTGTCTCTATGACGGGCAGGAATATTCGATTCTGATGTGCAGTATAAAAAAGCTCAGAATATAAAAAGCTCCGGACATAAGCCGGCCGTTCAGCCTGTTTATGTCCGGAGTTCTGGTTTTAAATCTGTTTTCTCCAGTCCTATTCTCCTGTTCGCCCGTTTCCCGCCGGAACTGTGATCTATGCACAGCAGCAGACATTTCCGCTCTGCTTCTCAGCAGTTTCCCCTGTGATGATCTGTCCCTTTGCTTCTTCATCATCCAGGATGATCTCATCCACAGACGGCACCCGGATACAGCCGGAACGCGGATTCTTGATGCTGATGACCGGAGTAGTGATCACAGCATCCACCTCTGATTTTTCAAAGCAGAGATCCGTGTCGACCATCTCACAGTCGATCAGTTTCAGATTCCTGCAGTAACAGAACGGCTGGGTCCCGATGATCCGGCAGTTGATCAGCGTAAGTCCGTCTGAATACCATGCGAGATACTCTCCTTTCACAACGCTGTCCTTCACTGTAATATTTTTTCCGTGCCAGAATGCATCCTTTGTGTCAAAAATACAGTTTTCAAAAACTGCATCATGGATATACTGAAAAGAATATTTTCCCTTGAATTCCACGTTCGAAAAATTCAGGTTCTCAGAACGCATCATGAAATACTCGCTCTCCGCCCTGCTGTCCTTCATCGTTATATTCTTCACTGACCAGCCGAATTCAGGTGAAATAATATCACAGTGATCGACCACAACGTCGCTGCACTCACGCAGTGCCTTGATCCCGTGCATTTTTGTCCCGGTGATCTCAATGTGATCCGAATACCACAGAGCCGCGCGGCAGAGTTCTGTCATCTCTGAATCAATGATCCTCAGTCCGTGATCATGCCAGAACGGGTATCTCAGATTGCAGAACGTATGCTCCACCGTGATATCACTGCTCTCTTTCAGTGCGCTCTCCCCGTCCGCAGGACCGTCAAAAGCGCAGTTTTTCAGGTACACTCCCCTGCTCCCGTAGAGTGCACGCTCCATATCAAATGTCTGATCTTCAATTATTTTCATTTCAAATTCCTCCTTACAATTCTAGATTCTGACGACTGAACTGATAGAAGACTGCAGATTCTATTTTTTTCATTTACAGTATAGTACTGCATTTAGAAGACAGCAAATACTTAGATTAAATACACTCCCATACCTTACAGCTATAGATCCGTGCAGATCGAAAGCCACTAAAAATCTCCCCCAAAAAAACGGATAGAGAAATCTGATCTCTATCCGTCTGCTCTCAATATTTAAATCCTGCAAATGACAGCTCACAGCCCTTTCCGATGCGGCTGAAGATATTAACGATCCGGGTCATGACCTCCGGATACTTATCTTTTTCCGTTACCACAAGGATCTTTGTGTTTTCCTCCAGAAATTCCGCCTTCTGCACATCTTCGATCCCCAGCGTCTCCGTCAATATCTCAGATGCCATCTCCTCTGTGATCTTTTTTGACAACCGATAGTATCGTCCCATTCCCATTCCACAGGCCCTCTTTCTTTTTGTTGATGATCAGCCTGCGCTGACCTCTGTTTACATTATAGTCCCCGCCTTCCCTGTTGTCAAAGAAATCCCGTCAGGAAATTCTTCCGTTATCCATCTCATACACGATATCCGCCAGGTTCATTGTCGATTTCCTGTGGGACACCAGCAGCACTGTCTTATCTCCTTTTCCCTCTTTCAGAGATTTCAGGATGATGCCCTCGTTTAGGGAATCCAGATTGCTGGTCGGTTCATCCAGCAGGACAAAGGGTGCGTCGTGGAGGAATGCCCGGGCGATCCCGATCCGCTGCTTCTCGCCGCCTGAGAGGGTGTCTCCCAGCTCGCCGACTTCCGTATCGTATCCCTTCGGGAGCGTCATGATGAAGTCGTGGATGGAAGCTTTTTCTGCCGCCTCCATGATCTCTTCCCTGGAGGCTCCGGGCTTCCCGACCGCGATGTTGTTGGCGATCGAGTCGTGGAACAGACAGGTCTCCTGGGTCACATAGGCTTCCATGCTGCGCAGATCAGATGTATTGATTCCCCGCACGTCCCGCCCTGAGATCCGAACCTGTCCGCCCTGTACATCCCAGAAGCGCATCAGGAGCTTCAGAAGAGTGGACTTTCCTGAGCCGCTGGCGCCATGGATGCCCACCACCTTCCCTTTCGGGATCTTGATCGAATAGTCTTTCAAGATCTGTTCCTCTTCGTAGGAGAAATCCACGCTGTCCGCCTCTGCGTCGGTAAACGAAACCTTCTCCGCTCCTTCCACTTCTTCCACCTGGGGCGCTTCCTCCAGGATCGAGAGGACTCTCTCTCCGCTCGCCAGTGTCTGGTTCAGGTTGTTGGACAGGCTGGCAAGAGCCGTCACCGGCCCGAAGGAGCCCATCATGGCAATCGTACCGACCAGCATGCCTGTATAGCTGACGCTTCCCTCCTGCCTGAGAACGATCATCAGGAAGAGCATGGCAAAGGAAAATACAAGGATCACAAGATTCGTCACGGACCGCTGGGACGCTTCCAGACGGTTCAGTCCCTTCTGCACTCCGCCAAGGCGGTCCGAGCGCTCTTCCATCTCTCTTCTCCTCTTTTCTCCCTGCCCGTACTGGATCGTCTCATCCAGCCCGCGGAGAGAGTCAAGGATAAAGCTGTTCAGCTCCCCGAACCCGTTCCGGAACTCCATTCCCCGGCCGGCTCCCCTGCTCCCGAAATAGAGCGGGATCACCGCACCCACCGTAAGATACCCCGCCAGCGCGAGCACTGCCGCGGGCAGGGAAAACCGCCCGATAAAGAGCACCATCACAAGGGACGTCAGCACGGCAATGGCGATCGGCGAGATCGTGTGGGCATAGAACACTTCCAGAAGCTCAATGTCCGAGGTGATCACCGAGATCAGATTTCCCTTGTCTCTTCCTTCCAGCTTCGCAGGACAGAGCTTCCGCAGCGCCGCGAACACCTTGTGGCGTATGATCGCCAGAAGCTTGAAGGCGATGAAGTGATTGCAGTACTGTTCTCCATAGTGGAGGATCCCTCTCATCACCGCCATAACGATCAGGGCGAGAAAGAGGTTCCGAAGCTCCGTGCCGAGAAGAAGGCCCGCATTTCCCGGATTCAGCGTGATCCCGAGAGACTCCTGCAGCGGCTCCAGAAGGATGTGCATCAGTCCGTATCCTGCCAGGATCGTGAGAAAGATCGCACACAGATAGCCGATCGTCCCAAGTACGATGGCGAGCAGCATCACCGGCAGAAGGGGCTTTACCAGACCGATGAGCTGTCCCATGATCCGTATGCCGCTTCTTCTTTTCTCTGTATTCATACTGCCGCCTCCTTTCCGTACTGTTCCAGTTCCATCTGTGAACGGTACAGCTTTGCATACTCACCGTTCTTTTTCATCAGCTGTTCATGCGTTCCATTTTCCGCCACAAGGCCGTCCTTTAACATATAGATCCGGTCTGAGCCAACCACGTTGGCGAGACGGTGGGAGATCAGGATGATCGTCTTCGTCTCTGCCAGACGCCGGATCACTTCCATGATCATCTCTTCACTCTCCGCGTCGATATTGGATGTAGCCTCGTCAAAAATGTAGACCGGGGTGTCATGGAGCAGCGCCCGGGCAATGGCGAGACGCTGGCACTGGCCGCCTGAAAAATTGCTTCCCCTCTCAAGGATCGGCGTGGCGAGCCCCTGCTGTGCCTTGAGGAAGCCCCACAGATTGACTTTTCTCAGGGCGTCTCTCATCTCCTCCTCTGACGCATCCGGTTTCCCCATCCGGAGATTCTCTTCTACGGTTCCCTTGAACAGATAGCTGTTGTGGCTGACCAGAGTGATCTGGTCCATCAGACTGTCCTCACGGATCCTGCAGAGTTCCTTTCCTTCCACAGTCACGCTTCCCGAATATCCCTGGTTTCGTCCCATGAGCACGGCCGCCGCCGTACTCTTGCCGCATCCCGAGGTGCCTGCGATGGAGGTAAAGCTCCCTGCAGGGAATTCCATGTCGACGCCCTTTAGGATCTCCCGGTCTGCTTCATAGGAGAAGTGCACGGATGAGAATGAAATATCCATCTCTCTTCCATCCAGGCGCTCCGTTTTTTCCTCCGGTTCCGGCAGGTCAAGGAGCGCAAAGATCTTGTCACTCGCAGCCATTCCGTTCATGGCGATGTGGAAGAAGGATCCCAGAAGGCGGAGCGGAATGAAAAATTCCGCCGACAGCAGGATCAGCATCAGCGCTCCGTGGACGCTTAAGCTTCCCTTCATGAACTGGGAGAGGGTCACGATCATCCCCACGGCGGCTCCTCCGTAGGCGATGATATCCATCACACTTGTGGAGTTCAGCTGCATGGTGAGGACCTTCATTGTGATCCTGCGGAACCGCTGGGACTCTTCGTCCATCTCCTGCGCTTTCTGCTCATCCGAGCGGTAAATCTTCAAAGTGGTCAGTCCCTGCAGATTCTCAAGGAAACTGTCTCCCAGCTCCGTGTAGATCCCCCAGTACTTATTCAGCAGTTTCTTCGCGATCTTCTGCACTGCCACGATCGAGAGCGGGATCAGAGGCACGCAGATGAGGAGCACAAGGCTGGCCTTCCAGCTCACGAACGACAGTATGACAAACAGCGTCACCGGCGCAAGCAGGCTGTAGAAAAGCTGAGAGAGATATTTTCCGAAATAGGTCTCCAGCTGTTCCACTCCTTCTGCCGCCATCTGAACGACCTCTGAAGTCGCTGTCTTCTCCCTGTATGAGGCTCCCAGGCGGAGCAGTTTCCTGTATATCCTGTCTCTCAGGATCCGTTTCACATCCACACTGGCGCAGTAGGACGCATGGGACGCCCGTCTGTCACAGACAAAGCGCAGCGCCATCGCTGCGAGCACGAGGGCGCCGTAGAAAATCCCTGTCCTGAGAGTCACCTCCGCAAAAAGCGCCTGTTCCAGCAGCATGGACGCGCTGTAGATCATCAGGATCTGACAGAGCAGGGAAAACCACTGCCAGAGCACCTGATAGACAATATATTTTTTCGCATGGGACAGAAGCCCCACAAGTCTTTTCTTGATCATATGTTTCCTTCCCTCTTCTGCTTTTTCTTTTCCGCCACGCTGCAGACTACATGCCAGACCGCCAGTATCGGATGGCAGAGGAGCATCCGCGGACCGGAAAAGCGCATCACTTCCCGGATCTTCTCCCGCATCTTGGGCTTGTAGCAGTGCACTCTGCAGTTGCTGCAGAAGGTTTTGTTTTCCATAAAAGGACATTTCTCGCTCCGAAGCTTGGCATATTCGGAAAGCGCCTGACAGTCCGGGCACATCCGCCCTGTCTTTCTGTCATATCCCTCATGGTTCTTTCTGCAGTACAGACGGATCATCTCCTCCGACACATACTGCTCTTTCTTCCGTTTCTTCTCAATATCTTTCATCGTCTTATCCTTCCGCCTCCGGCAGGACGCTCCCGCCTGCAGGGACCGTGCGTATCTTTGTAAAGAAATACACGTACTTGAAGATGATCAGAAAGATGATGAACGCCCTTCCGTACACATTCTGCATCGCAAGAAATGCCAGAAGCAGCATGCAGGACGCCGGGATCAGCAGACTGAACTTGGTCTTCAATGTCATTGACCGGTTCTTCACAAAGCTCTCCAGATGCCTCTTATACAATTTTGTTCCTGTAAACCATCTGTGAAACCGCTCAGAGCCCTTTGCCAGGCAGAAGGACGCCAGCAGAAGGAAGGGTGTGGTTGGCAGCACCGGGAGCACGACTCCCACAGCCCCGATCCCCATGGACAGAAATCCGAGGATGAGCCATATGACACGCAGGGGATTCTTTCGTTCTTTCATAGATACATTCCTTTCTTGAGATGATCAGTTTCTTCACGGCAGGCAGGTATAAGCCTCCGTTTGGTTAGCCTTTACTAACTTTGAGCATAACTGATATACCATGATTCCATGTCAGTTGTCAATAATAATTCTCAAAAAGAATGTATATTTGATAATTTTTTTCATTTTATCTTTTCAATCTTTCCCTGGTTTTACTGTTTTCACTCTGCCAAAAAAATAAAACAGATGGCAGATCCAGACAACTGCAAGACAGATCCGGCCCGCCGGCACCCTGCTCATCAGAATGAATCCCACCGCCATCACGACAGTCACCATTCCAACGATCCGCAGCTTTGTCCCCATTGTCATTGCCCGCTGCTTCACAAAGCTGTCCAGATGCTTTCTGTAAAGCCCTGTCCCGACAAACCAGTCATGAAGTCTTCTGGAGCTTTTTGCAAAGCAGAATACAGTCGCCATATAGAAGGGCACTGTCGGAAGGATCGGCAGCACAATGCCCGCCGAACCGAGTCCCAGACAGAGGAATCCCAGCAGGATCCAGAAAATGCGCAGTGGATTATTCTTATTCATTTTTGTCACCCCTTTCTTATCACTTCTCTTTCACGCCGGCCGCAGCCTGTCTCACACAGTCAGCACGAATTTCTTTCCCTCGAAAGCAGTCACTCCGAGGGAGACTCCGTAGAGCTCCCGGATACATTCTGCCGTAATGATCTCATCCGGGCTCCCCTCAGCAGCCACTTGTCCGTCCTTCAGTCCGATGATCCGGTCAGAGTAATGGATCGCCTGATTGATGTCGTGGAGCACCATAATGATCGTGATCCCATACTCCCGGTTCAGCTTCCGGACTAACTTAAGGATCTCGATCTGATAGCGTATATCCAGATATGTGGTCGGTTCGTCCAGGAACAGGATCTTCGTATTCTGCGCAAGCGCCATAGCGATCCAGACACGCTGCCGCTGTCCGCCCGAGAGGCGGCTCACCTCCCGCTCCTGGTATTTCTCCACGTTCGTCACTTCCATCGCCCAGGTGATCAGTCTTTCATCCTCTTCGCTGCGCCCCTGCATCAGCTTCATGTGGGGCGTCCTGCCGAAAGACACAAGGCGCTCCACTGTAATGTCGTCCGCCGAAGTATTGTACTGATGCACAATGGAGACTTTCCTGGCAAATTCTTTCAGCGTAAGGTTCTGGATGTTTTTCCCGTAAAGGAAAATATTCCCCCTGCCCGGATACAGGTTCTTGGTCATCAAATTGAACAGCGTAGATTTGCCGCATCCGTTGGCACCCAGGATGGTCGTGATCTTCCCCTCCTCGATCTTGAATGAAGTATCCTTGAGCACCCTGTTTTTCCCGTAAGAGAAGGACAGGTTTCTCACCTCCATCGCCGGCTTCTTCTTATTATCTTCATGCTGCATACTTCTTTGACCTCCTCAACAGAATGATAAAGAACGGTCCGCCTGCCACGCTCATGATGATGGACGCTGACACCTCATAGGGCGCCGCTATCGTCCTGCCGATGGTATCTGCCAGCAGGAAGGTGAACGCCCCTGCAAGCATGGAAAACGGGATCAGCGCCCGGTGATCGCTCCCTACCAGGAGCCGTCCGATATGGGGCACGATCAGCCCCAGGAAGCTGACCGCTCCTGCCACCGCCGTCGAAATGCCCGCCAGGAGCACCGCCGCCAGTGAGATCAGGATCCGCATTAGATTTACATTTACTCCCAGTCCCCTTGCAGTCTTATCCTCCAGCGACATCAGATTACACATTTTCGCAGAGAGAACGGCAAGGATCAGGCCGATCACAACATAGGGCAGGAGCGTGTGTACGTCGTCCCATGTCTTCTGTGTGATATTTCCCTCGACAATGGACGCCACGCCGGAGGAATTCCCTCCGGTCATGGAGTTGAGCGCTTCTGTAAGCCCGGTGAACATGGCGCTCACCGCCACGCCGGTCAGGATGATCCGAAGCGGGCTCAAGCCTCCCTTCCAGGAAAGACTGTATACAAGGAAGAAGGCAAGAACGCCTCCACCGAATGCCGCCAGCGGTGTAAAGAAATACAGCGCAGGAAAGAACGCCGTGACCAGCACCGCCGCGAAACCGGCTCCACCGGAGATCCCGATGATCCCGGGGTCTGCCAGCGGGTTTTTCAGGACCGCCTGGAACAGTACACCCGAGACTGCTACCGCCGCCCCTGCGAACAGGGAGATGACGATCCTCGGAAAACGCAGGTCATAGATCGCCGCCACATTCTCGATTCGCTCGATGAACAGTCCCCGGAACAGCTCTGACGGCGACACCTGAAGGCTCCCGATATTGACGGAGGCAAAGATCAGGATGACAAGCAGCACTGCCATAACAAGAAAAGAGACTGCCGTTCTCGCCGCCTTTTTCTTTCTCTCTTCACTCATCTCTCATGCCTCCTTCTACTTTGTGATCTCCTGAAGCGTCTCTTCATCGATCTTCTCCGACGCCCCGCTGTCCTCCGCCGCCTTTGCCGCGTTGTCACTGTTTTCCTTTGCCTTTGCCGCGTCTTCCTCATTCTCCGGGTAGAGCATGGGCTGCAGCTCCTCCAGTGCCTCCGGATAGTTGAACTTAGCGCTCATGCCGAACAGCTCATAGGTCAGGTCATAGACTCTGCCCTCCTGCACCGCGGTAAAATGCTGCCAGATATCGTTGGTCTCAAAGTCCTCGTTAAACATCTCGATGACCTGATCCGGGAGCGCGTGTGCCGCCCTTAAGATCACATCCGGTTCCCTGGACTGCATGTCCTCTGTGTTGACTGTCAGAAACTCCTGGTCTGTCCCGGCGTATACGTTCTCGCCGCCGGCAAGCTCCACAAGGCTTCCCACATAGGAGTTCTCCGTAGCGATGATATAGCTTCCCGGAAGTCCCATCAGGATCAGCACCTTGGGGCTCTCCTTTCCTTCATTCCGGGTGACATAGTCCTCATAAAAAGCCGTGAACTCATCCACCAGCTCCTGCGCCTGCTCCTCCCTGTCAAAGATCACCCCCAGCTCCTGGATGGATCGGTACATTCCCGGCACACTTCTTAAGTTCAGGAAAGCCCAGTCCGTATCGATCGCCTCATACTTGGGCTGCAGATCCGACTGAAGGCTGGACGGACTTAAGATCCAGTCCGGATCGAGGGACGCCACGATCTCCATATCCGGGCTCATGGACGTCCCCACCTCCTCCACGTCTGCATACCGCTCCGGCATGGAAGAGATCGAACTGGAACACACGCCTACCAGATCCAGTTCAAGCCGGTCACAGATATCTGCAGCTGCCGGCGAGGTTGCGATGATCCTAGGTTCTTCTTCCATGGCCGCCACCTTCGCCCTGGCAGCTTCCACCGCCGCCTTTTCCTCCGGATCCGTGATCTCAAGAAGCGTCTCCACACTTTCCGCCTGGCTGCCTGACGCATCTGAATTTCCGGTGGTGCCTCCGCCGCTCTGATCCACGCATCCGGCAAGGAGCGCGCCGGTCAGAAGGGCGCAGAACAGACCGCCGGCGGCTCTTCGCTTTTCTCCTGTCATCCTACCCCTCCTCATCGTCATATCCCCCGCCCCATCTTCTCCAGTTTTTCCGGAAAAAGTATACGATCAGCGCCGCGGCGCCCATCAGGATCAGACCGGATACCGTGACCGCCGCCCCGACGGCAAAAGCGCCGCTTCCGCCGGAGCTTCCCGCTTCTTCCGCTCCGGAGGCATCTCCCGCCGTAGACAGGCTTAACCCCTGGGCGTCGCTGAGTTCCGCGTCTGAGGCAGAATCCGCGGCCGGCGCCGCAGCTTCCTCAATGGAGCTGGACAGCGCAGGCGCATCGCTTCCGGCCGTCTCCTCTATACTGCTGTCTGAATCTGACGAACCCGAGGTACTCAGTCCGCTGCTGCCCTGCAGCGACGCCCCGGTTCCCGCTGTGCCGGTGCCGCTTCCTGAACTTCCGCTCCCCGTGCTTCCGGTCCCGCCGGCTGCCGCAGCGCCTGACGCGGAAGTGCCGCTTCCGGATGCCGAGGTAACGATCGTGGCGTTCATATCCGTGCTGTTCCCCGCTGTGTAATCGCTTGGGTAGAGATAGAAGATGACGTCTCTCCCCATAGGCTCTACATACATGGAGCCTCTTACCACACAGTTCTCACTTGGCACCTGGATGCAGACGTCCGCTGTCTCTCCATTATTATCTGTCCCGTTCCCGGTCACTCCGAGCGCCGGGCTGGACCACCCCGAATCGCCTACATTCTGCACCCAGAAGCTGTGGTTCGACGTGTAGCTCATCAGGCTCAGACGGATCGTCAGGTAGTATTCTCCGCTGTCTGTTACCTCCAGGATGCCCGTCGTATAGACTGCGCCCTCCACCATTCCCTGTCCGGTGGCATAGGACGCCTCTCCGCCGGAATCCTCGATCACTCCGGTCACCGGATGGGCATAGCAGGGATGGATCACACAGGTATACACATTTCCACCTGCCGCCTGCACAGGGGCACTGATGAGACCCGCGCTCAAAAAGGCGGATATCAGCGCCGCCGCCAGCACGGCGAAAGCTTTTCTCACTCTCTTTACTGTTTTCATCCTTCTCTCCTGTCCTAACTTTTCTTTTACAGATCAGACAGGGGGCAATTCCTTCCCCCTGTCTAATCCATGCGATCCCCCGCTCTCTGAGGGATATCAATCTGTATCTTTCTTCCGCAGGCTTCTCTCCGCTGCGCCGGCGCAGAGAACTCCCGCGCTGATGACAAGCACCGCCGTCCAGCCTCTGACAGCACCGGAAGCATCTCCCGTCTTTGCGGCAGACGTCAGGCTTCCTCCCAGGGAAGAGCTGCCGAGAGAGCTTCCACCAAGGGATGCCCCGCCCAGAGAACTGCTTCCAAGAGAGCTTCCTCCCGGAAGGGAGGATCCGCCGGTCAGGCTGCTGCCTCCGTTCAGTCCGCTTCCGCCGTCTCCGCTGTTCCCCGGATCACCGCCGGGTTCATTGTCGTCTGTAAAGGCCGGATCATCCTCCGCCGCTGCCTTCAGCGTATCCCAGTCAAGAGCCAGGAATACCGGCTGTGTCCCCACGCCCTCGGCAATGGATTCCATAAGCGGCACGAACACCTGAAGGGGAGCATATCCGTCGTCCAGTGCCTCCGGTATCAGCTCGAATGTCACCTGGTCCGGATAATCCGTTCCATATTCATCACTCACACGGGTGCCGTCCTCATTCAGCTGATAAGATTCGATCACAGCGTCTGCAAGCTCGCCCTGAGGATTTCCGTACTGATGATCCTGCGTATAACCTGTGCAGAAATATTTCAGGCCTCCCAGATACCCCAGCTGTCCGCTGATATTGAGTCCCTTCATATCAAGGGTAACGTAGTATCTGCCGTCGCTCACAGTCAGCTTGACCGTATGGTTGATCGCATTGTCCGCCATAGAAAGTGTGGTCTTATCTGTTTTCACCATCCTGCCTGTCACGGAATACACTCCATCTTCCAGATCATGTACGTCAAGCGATCCGCTTCCCGGGTCCTCAGTGTCATCCGGGTCACCTGTACTGCCCGGATCCTCCGGGTCTGTACCGCCTCCCGGCTCTTCCGGATCCGTGCTGCCTCCCGGCTCTTCCGGGTCTGTGCCCCCGCCGGGATTTCCCGGATCCGTGCCGGTGTCTCCGCAGGTTATTGTAAATGTCGTCACGCCTGAATAATTTCCCGGGGCAGCGGCGGCTGTATCCTCTCCGGATATGATGATCCTTCCTGAGAGCACTGCCTCCTCACCGTCCGCCCCCTGACCGGATACATCGTCTGCACGGAAGGACTGAACGCCGAAATCATTCGTAAACGCCAGTTCATTGCTCCCGCTGTACAGCACCCCTGTATCCGGAGCGCTCACGGTGACCGTGCCGTCTCTGTTTTCAGCCGACACTCTGATCTCGTACTCCTGTATGTTGTCCCCGCTTTCACTCAGTTTTCCCATGGAGATAGAGGACGGAACGGATACGATACAGGAAGGCGAAGATGTCTCTTCCTCCACATCCGCCGTGATCTCCATACTCTCCTCACTGTCCGCCGCGGCATCATCCTGCCGCTTCAGCGTATCCCAGTACATGGTGACGATCGTCTTCACACTGAATCTTCCGTTTTTAAACAGGATGCCGCTGATCTCGCCGTTCAGATTGCTCATTGCCGGCACGTAGATATAAGTATTGTTGTAATAATACTGGCTCAGGCCCGACAGCGGAAATGTGACGTCTGTCACGACAGTATAGCCGTTCCGTTCTTCCGTTTCATAAGTCACGCCTTCCATGGTAAGCTCCCGGGCAGCGTCGTTGTCCTCGTAGTATCCGTTAAATCCGAGAATATACATCGGTTCCTGTTCTGTGCCGGATACCATGCGGTAGGATAGGCTCATCTGTCCCGCCTCGTCTACCGTGAGAACAGCATCTGCTGTCTCTGTCTGTACCAGACTGTGATCCACCACATCGCTCCGCACCGCCACGGTCACATCATATGTCCCCGGCTCAGGCACTTCCGCCGGCACGCCGGGAAGCACTTCTCCCGACAGGTCCAGCCCAAGAGCATCCGCCACCGCCTCTTTGATCCCGTTGGACGAATAGGTGGCTCCGGACACTCCGTCGATCCCCTTCAGTCCGTCGGCGTCTGTATCCGCAAGGCCGAGAAACCGCCCGGCAGTTCCCTCGATGGCAGAGGCAAGCTTCGTCTTATTGATCTCCGCATAAGTGCCGCCGAAATTATTGCCCGTGATCTCGATATCCGTGACCTTCCCGTCTGTCACCGTCACTGTGACGTCAATATCATATTCTCCGAACTGATCGATATGAAAAGTGCCGCTCTTCGTATAGGAACCCGACGTCTTCTCCGCCGGAGTTTCCTCCGCCCGGACATACTGTACCGCCGGAGCCGCGGCCAGGACTCCCGCCAGAGTCCCTGACAGGAGCAGGACTCCCAGTCTTTTCTTCACTCTGTTTCTTCCCATTGCTTCCTCCGTCAAACAGCGTCTCTTAAGAAAGCAGGAAATCCTCACGGACTGACTGCCTGAGGATTTCCCGAATCTGATGCTGACGCCTCTTTCTAATTTGCTGCGTATGTAATGGAGAACGTTGTTGTACCGGAGTAGTTTCCGGCCGCTGCTGCCGCCACATCCTCAGCTGAAACGCTGATCTTTCCGCTCAGCTTTGTTCCGGCTGTGTCTGCGTTCACTGTCTGTGTACCGAAGCTGTTGGCAAATGCAAGCGTATTCTCTCCGTTTACCAGGTTTCCCGCTCCCGGCGCTGTCACTGCCAGAGTTCCGTTGAGGTCGGATGCCTTTACATCCACTGCATAGACCATCGCGTTGTCCTGGTCTGCACTCAGCGTTCCCAGTGAGACGGAAGACGGAACCGTCACCGTGTAGGACGGCGCAGAGATCTTCTCCTCTACATCTGCAGTGATCTGCATGTCCTGCGTATCCTCATCCGGAGTCTCTGTTCCGCCCACAGACTGCAGATCCGATACTTTTACGAAGAAGTTCTGTGTTGAATTCATCACAACGTTTACATATGCGCTTGCAGCGACTGTTCCCGCCTCCAGGTCGTCTACGGCGTCGCGGGGAAGCGTCACGGTGAGCACCTGTGTCGGGAGAACGTCTCCGGCATTCACCCCGAACAGAGCCGCTGTGGTGTCAAACTCTTTCTCCGGCTTTGTCGTGATGTCGGACTCTGCCTCGTATTCCGTCCCGTCCACTGTGAACACCACGTCAAGGACTGTTCCGTCTGTTCCCTGATCCGGGAACGCCGGGATCGGATACGCCACGTAGAATGTCAGCTCCGCCGCGTCTGCCGTGAGCTTTACATCCGCCTCATGTACGAAGATCGGATCGCACATGCTGTTGTTTCCCGAGCCGTTGGCATTGAGGAAGTGGATCTCTCCCGTGTAATCTCCGTCCGCCGGCTCAGCCGCAAATGCAGTGCCGCACATCATTGTTCCCATCATTGCCGCCACAAGGGCGCCTGATAAAATTTTCTTCAGCTTCATAACTGATTCTCCCTTCTATGGATTTATTTGTATTTATGCTAAGCGCCAGAGCGCTGTAACACCGTTATTCTACGATCAGCGTACAGTTGACTTCAGCTCCGTTTCTCGGTGTCATCTCCTCGTCTGCGCTGAACGTGTCGTATCTGACTGTAAGCGGGTACTCTCCCGCCGCCATCTCCTTGTCAAGCGTGATCTCATACAGGTGCTGTCCCGGTTTGATCATCCTGGAGGTATAGATCGTCTCCTCTGTGTCCGGCAGATAGAAAGAAATCTGGAAATAAACCTGATTCTCCTCCGGATTCATAAGTTCTACCGACACATCCTTTGTCCCCGCCGGGATCGTGATCGACTTGTAGCCCGGGATCTGGATCCCGTCAGCCACAGAGCCCTCCTGGTCCGTACTGTCCGGTCTCTCCTGGTCTTCCTCGAATTCAGCATCATAATTGGTGACCTCCTTCGGTCTTGTATACCAGTAAATGCCCGCGGCTGCGGCTGCCAGCACGAGGATAACGACCAGGATCGTGATCTTCTTTTTTCTGTTCATAATCTTCAGCTCCGTCATATATCTTTTTGGTTAGTTTTATCTAACTTACGCCGTAAAAATTAACTCACACGGAAATCTTGTTTCACATGTGAGTTAGCTTTATCTAACCAATAAGATGGTACCATATGCTTCCATATTCTGTCAATCGAGTTATCGCTGGTTTTTTCTCATTAGGATTTTTATCCGTCCGTTCTATTTATTATCGCCTTCCCCAATACTGCGTTCAGAACGCTTTCCGCTTTTACAGCTGCCTCACAATCCCCCGGTGCCCTCTTTTCCGAACCAGAAGGGTTGCACACCCTTTCCTTTGCGGCTATAATATGTCCTGACATTGACCGGGAATCACAGACCGGATCTTAAGAAGAAAGAAAGGAACGGGATCAGACATGCAGTATACAGCTCCCCATTATTATAAAAAATTCAGATGCATCGGAGGCGCCTGTCCGGACACCTGCTGCGCCGGATGGCAGATCCAGATCGATCCCGCATCTCTCAGGAAATACCATCATATGAAAGGCCCCCTGGGGAACCGTCTCAGAAATGAGATCGACTGGGAGGAGAAGTGCTTCCGGCAGTACAGCGGACGGTGCGCCTTTCTGAACGAGGAGAATCTCTGCGACCTGTATCTGGAAGGCGGCGGGGAGAGCGCTTTCTGCAGGACATGCCGCACCTACCCGAGACACATCGAGGAATTCGAAGGGCTTCGGGAGATCTCTCTGTCGCTCTCCTGTCCTGCCGCTGCGGAGCTGATCCTGCTCGAAGAATCACCGGTCCGCTTTCTCCGGGCGGAAGATGACCGGGAGGATGAAGAGGATCCGGAGTTCGACTTCTTCCTGTTCACCAAGCTGGAAGACGCACGGGACCTGATGCTCCAGATCCTTCAGGACCGCAGGAGCCCTTTCAGGGTCAGAGCGGCTATCGTTCTTGCTCTCGCACACGATCTCCAGCAGAGGATTGACAAAAACGCGCTTTTTGAAGTGGACAGTCTCCTGGACCGCTATTCCTCGCCCAAAGTCCGCGACTGGTTCACTGACCGCCTGGACAGTCTGGACGTCTCAAAGGACGAGAAAGGCCGCACGGCAGGCAGCCTCTTCGTGATCCTTGATCAGCTCGAGGTGCTCCGCGCGGACTGGAAGGATTACCTCAGAGACGTCCGCCGTACACTCAGGGATACAGGCCGTATCCGCCGGGAACCGGAGCGCCCTTTTCATGAGGTATTCACAGACACAATGGCTGAACAGCTTCTTATCTACTTTGTATTCACTTATTTCTGCGGCGCAGTCTACAATGGGAGCGCTTATGGAAAGATGAAATTCTCCGTCGCGTCCACACTCCTGATCCGGGAGCTGGTCCGCGCAGAGTGGATCAGCAGAAACGGCTGTCTCTCTCCTGAGTACGCGGTCAGCGCCGCGTCACGGTATGCCCGCGAAGTGGAGCACTCGGACTTCAACAAGTGCCGGATGGAGGAGCTGCTGGGGGACGAAAAAAAGTTCGGGCTGGAACAGCTTTTTTCACTCCTGTAACAGCGGGGATCACCTGTCCCCGCTCTGAAGCACCTCGATATCATACAGATCCCCGAAGGCAACCTTCGTGTTCACGATCTTGAGCACCCGCGCCGTAGGATCGATCCTGGACACCATGCCCGTGGTCTTCAGATACTCCCCTCTGTGAAAATACACCGCTGCAACAATATCGTTCTTTCTTACCTGCCGCAGTCTCCGGTCCAGCTCTTCTTCATAATCCTCAGAGAGCTCCATCTTCGGCACTACGATCTTCTCTTTCTTCCGCAGAGCGTCCGGGTAGCCTTTCAGCGCCGCGAACGGCATGAACTGCTTCGCCCTCTCCTCTCTGCTCATCTTCGCCCTATACGCCACTTTTATGTCCTCCGATCTGACGGTTCCTCTCCATCGCTGTCGCGCCTTTCTGCAGGTCCATCCCTTTTAAGATCGCGTTCTTTCCGAACTTCTCCTTGATATCCAGCATTGCCTTCTGCATCCGGTGCTCCTTCTCCAGCTCCTCCGGGTCTGTGAACAGGTCGTACTGCCGGTACGCCTCGTCCACCACGTTGTTAAACGAGAGATTGAGCCTGTGGACCGGGGTGTGCTTATCCGTGATCCTCTCATACAGCTTCACTGTATAAGCGATGATCTGGCGGGCGGAGCTTGTGGTGACCGTCATGCTGATCGTTCCGTGGTCCGCCTTTCTCGCCATCCGGTTCGTGTATCCCACGTACAGGCTGATGGAGTCTGTGACCAGACCCTTGTCCACCAGCTCCAGGCAGAGCATATCAGCCATCTCCTTCACCACCAGCCTGGCGTCTTCATAGTTATAGTCGCACCCGAGCACCTGCCCGCTGGAGATTGAATTGGACTTCGGCTTATATGCCTTGATGTCCGCCATCGTCACAGGCTCCCGGCCCCAGGCATGATCGATCAAGAGCTCCGCGTCGATGCCGAACATCTGATAGAGCAGGTCTTCCTCTGTCTGTGCGATCTCTCCCATGGTGGTGATCCCCGCCCTGGCGAGGCGGTTCGAGATCCCTCTTCCGATCCGCCAGAAATCCGTCAGCGGCTTATGGTCCCACAGGGTCCTCCGGTAAGTCTCCTCATCCAGGATCCCGATGTGATCCTCCACATGCTTTGCGGTAATGTCAAGCGCCACCTTGGCAAGATACAGGTTCGAGCCGATCCCCGCCGTGGCAGTGATCCCCGTCGTCCGCAGGATATCGTCCATGATCTTTATGCTCAGCTCCTTCGCGGTCATCTGATACATTCCCAGGTACTCTGTCACATCCATGAACACCTCGTCGATGCTGTAGACATGGATATCCTCCTTGGAGATGTACTTCAGATAGACAGCGTAGATCTCCGCAGAATAGTCGATATAGAGCTGCATCCTCGGCGGCGCCATGATATAATCGATCCCCGCCGGGATCTCGAACACTCTGCACCTGCCGGGAACTCCCAGCGCTTTCATGGCCGGCGACACGGCAAGGCAGATCGTCTTCTCCGTGCGCTCCGGATCCGCGACCACGAGATTCGTGGTCAGCGGGTCAAGCCCCCGCTCTCTGCACTCCACAGAGGCGTAAAAAGATTTCAGGTCAATACATACATAGGTTTTTCCACTCATCAGCCTCAGCTCCCTGTCAAAGATTCCTTTCTTGTCCCGGTTATATATAGATTCTACTCCCTTCCCGCAGAATATGCAAGAACATTTGTTCGATTTTATTTCTGTATCTTTGATATCCATAAGCAGGCCAATGGGTATTATAAATGTTAACAGGCAGATCAGCTCCGGCAGGCGTTCCTCCCGCACCTGAGGCTGCCGCGGCACGCGCTGCCGGGATGACAGAAAAAGGACCGCCGCCTCATACGAGGCGTCCGGTCCTCAGTTTTCTCATCAGCCATCCTCCGCAGTCACTGCAGCATTCTGCCGCATCAGTACCATCTCACCATCGGCAGATCATTGTTGATTCCTTTTGTCATGAGGATCTGATGGATGTCGATAATTCCGTTGTGGAAGGTAGCCGCACATGCCGCAAGATACAGATCCCACATGCGGATGAACCTCTCATCAAACATCTTTTTCACTTCGTCCAGATGTTCCAGATAGTTCTTTCTCCAGCAGCGGAGCGTGCGGTTATAGTGGAGACGGAGATTCTCGATGTCCATTGTGTGGAAATCATACTCCGCCATCGCCGTCACCATCTCACGCAGGCTCGGCACAACTCCGCCCGGGAAGATGTATTTCTTGATCCAGGCGTCTCCCGGATGCTCCTTCAGGGCACTGATAAAGTGGAGGAGGAAAAGACCGCCCTTCTTCATCACTTTGTTCGCGCATTCCAGGAAGAGATTATAGTTGTCACGTCCCACATGCTCGACCATGCCGACGCTCACAACGCGGTCAAACTGCTCTCCCAGCTTCGGCAGATCACGGTAGTCCATTAGTTCTACCTTCACGTAGTCCTCAAGTCCTTCCTCTTTGATCCTCTTCTGGCACTCCTTGTACTGCTCCTCGCTCAGCGTGATGCCGGTTCCGTGCACCTTGTACTTTTTCGCCGCCTCGATCAGAAGGAATCCCCAGCCGCAGCCGATATCCAGAAGAGTCATCCCTTCTTTCAGGTAAAGCTTCTCCAGGATATAATCGACCTTGTTGACCTGAGCCTGATAAAGTGTGTCGTCCTCATGCTTGAAGTAGCCGCAGGAGTAGCTCATTGTCTCATCCAGCCACAGCTTGTAGAAGTCATTTCCGATATCGTAGTGGCTCCTCACTTCCTTCTCCTGGTTTTTCTTCGATGAAGATGTAAATATCAGCTTCTTCAGAGCGTTCTGATCTGTAGAGAACTTGCCCATCTGACCGAGGAAATGGTCCATGGCCTCGTACAGATTTCCTTCGATCTCCAGATTACCGTCCATATACGCCTCTCCCAGGGCGATAGAGGTGCTTGTCAAAAGATCGCTCAGAGGAATCGATTTATTGAATTTTACCGTAAAGGTCGGTTCGCCCTCGCCGATCTTATACTCCTTTCCTCCCATTTTCACAAGGAAAGGCTGTTCGTCAAATTTCTGCAGAAAAGAGATCAGTCCATGTTCTACTATCATTTTTTCATCATTCCTTTCATTTTGTGCAGGCACAGTTGTAAGGATTTTGCAGGCCTGTATTCTAAGCATTGACAATAAAACACACGGGGATACTCCTGTTCTGCCTCTATCGGCAGTTCATTCGTATCCCCGTGAGACATTATATTCCTCTTTTCCAGAAAAAGTCAATCGCTTTCTTTGCTTACCGCGGTAAAGTGTGATAGAATCTTAATGACCGAAATGCGAGAAAAGGAGAGATGAAAATGAAAGTACGAATGGCATCAGAAAAAGATATCGAAAGGATCCACGAACTGCTGTCGCAGGTCGCCCTGGTCCACCACAAAGGCCGGCCAGATCTGTTCAAATACGGTCAGAGAAAGTATACGGACGAACAGCTGCGTGAGATCCTGAAAGATGAAAGCAGGCCGATCTTCGCCGCCGTGGATGAAGACGACCGCCTGCAGGGCTACGCCTTCTGTATTTTCCAGCAGCATCTGAATGACAATATACTGACAGATATCAAGACACTCTACATCGACGACCTGTGCGTGGACGAAAACAGGCGGGGCATGCACATCGGGAAGACGATTTACGAAGCTGTCCTGGACTTTGCCCGGGAGCACGGGTGCTACAACGTGACGCTGAACGTGTGGAGCTGCAATGAGAGCGCCATGAAGTTCTACCAGGCCTGCGGCCTGAAGCCGCAGAAGGTCGGGATGGAAGTCATCTTATAGACAGGACAGGCTGCTGTCTGCTTTTCCTCCGTCAGGACATATCCGGGGCTTTTCCCCGTCAGTCTCCACACATGGGACAGACAGAATCAGGGGCAGGATCAAACTCCTGCCCCTGATTCTGTCTTTTTTCTTTTCTTTTTCCAACTGTTCTATAAGAAATCCGTTCTCTGCTATTCTGTCCTAAGCGCGGCTACCGGATCGCTCTTCGCCGCTTTCCTCGACGGGATGATGCCTCCGATCAGAGTCAGTACCACGCTCAGCAGGATCAGCACGATCGCCGGGACGACCGGGAGCACCGCGCTCACATCGTCCGTTCCCGCCAGGTAATGGATCAGTGCATTGCCCGGGATCAGGAGCAGCAGGCTCAGGCCGATGCCGATGACTCCCGCGCACAGTCCGATGATAAATGTCTCCGCGTTGAACACCTGGGAGATGTTCCCCTTGGACGCCCCGATCGCTCGCAGGATGCCGATCTCCTTCTTCCGCTCCAGCACGCTGATGTAGGTGATAACGCCGATCATGATGGATGAGACGACCAGGGAGATGGCGACAAAGGCGATCAGCACATAGCTGATGATATCAATGATATCAGTGACCGAGGACATCAGTGTTCCTACCATATCTGTATAGGTGATGACCTGCTCATCCTTCCCCTCCGCCTCCATGCGGCTGTTGTAATCGTCGAGGATCCGCACCACCTGTTCCTTGCTCTCAAAATCGATGGGATAGATATCAATGCCGCTCGGCACATCAAAGTCCACATAGCCCAGTGTCTTCAAATTGTTCTCATAAGTGGCGTTCTCCGTGGAGTTCATGGACATCATCAGCTCCGCCAGCTCTTCGCCGGACATATTCATGGTGAATGCCCCGGCAAATGCCTCAGGATCAATGCTCATGGCATTTTGCATATTCTCGCCCAGCCTTGCCGCCGCCTGCTCCATGGTGCTCTCCATGCCCGTACTGATCTGTCCCATGACCTGCGTCACGGCTGAGGTGATCTGTGTCTCAAGGCTCTGCGCCATCTCTCCCGACAGAGAGGACATCACCTGACCCATATAACTCTGGACCGCCCCGGAGATCTGAGATTCCAGGCTGCCGGTGTCCACCATGCCTGCGATCCCTGCCGCAAGCTTCTGCTTCGCGTCGTCCGTACCCAGATAATCAAGGAAATATTCTCCCATCCTGGACGGATCCGGCAGGCCGTTTGACGCCGCATAGCTCTGGTAGCCTGCAGCAAGTTCCGACGCAAGCTTCTCAAGCTGCTCCTGTGTGATCGTCACGTCCCCCACGTCCCCGAAGGCATTCGACGCCCACTGCGACAGGACCGCCTGTGCTTCCGGAGTCTGCAGGTATTCGATCAGATACTCGTCGAACCGGTCCGGATCCGTATATCCATTCGCCGCCGCATACTCCTGATAGCCCGCCATCACATCCTGTACGAGCTGCTGCAGTTCTTCTGTCGAGACAGTCAGGTCTGCTCCGGACTGGATGATCTCCCGGATATTGTCCGAGAGGATCTGCTGTGCCTCCGGAGTCTGGAGATACTGGAGAAAATATTCTCCCAGCCTGGAGTAGTCCGCCTGCGGGTTCTGGGCAGCATACTCCTGATAGCCTGCAAGAAGCCCTGACACCATCCGGCTGATGTCATCCTGGGACGCGGTGATCTCGATACTGTCCATGATATCGCTCATGCTCAGGGACGGCGCCTGCGGGAGATCCAGCTGGATGCCGCTTAGATCGATCATGCCAGAGAGATCCAGAGAGCCTCCTGCTGACGCCCCGAGAGACGAAAGGTCAAAGGCACCGTCAAGGCCGTCTGTAAGTCCGCTGGAATCAAAGGAGAATGCGTTCTGCAGCTTCTCCGCATCCACAGTAAAAAGTGAATCTGTATCAAATTCACTGTCGCTGCTCTGCTCGCCGAAGGGCTCGTTGGTAAACACATTGATGCTCTTATCCGCCAGCTGCCTCTGAACGATCTCGCTGTTCTCCGCCTCTTCGGCCACATGCTTTGTCAGGGAAGCCGGGTAGCCGATCCCGCTGCTCAGGAGCAGTCCGTTTGCATCCTCTGCCGGCTGGACAACACCTACAATGGTGATATCCTCGCCGTTCGCCACAAGGTTCTTCATGTATTCCTCGTCGTCGGTCTTATCCCGCCAAACCTGATACTGGCTGTCATACTCATAGTAATCCGAACTGTTGACGAGCTTGAATGTAATGCCGATGATGTCCTCATAGGAATAGGAGCCCATATTGTCCGGCGTTTCCACATTTTCCTCGTCGATGAACTGCTGGATCATCTCGTCCAGCTCCATAGAATCGCGGAGCCCCAGTGTATACAGCATGAAATCGCTGATCCCTCCGCCCGAGGTAAGTACAAGGACACACTCATTGTAGTTCTCCGGCCAGTGCCCTGCCTTCACATCGTACTGGCTCTGATACAGCCCGGAATTCTCCGGCATCTCGTAAAACACATCGGTGCTCATCATGGAGGACATCAGGCTGTTCGATCCCGTTGAGGATCCAAGCCCCAGCGCCTCAAACGACGTATCCGGATTGACCTGACGGATCCCGTCCCCGTCCTGCCGGTAGATCTGGGGCGTCACATTGTAGGAATACTCTATGGCATTCGTATACTGCTCGATGCCGCTGTCCCCGCTGTCAAGATAGGTCTTCAGCGACTCCAGGTCATTGGAGTCCATCGTGGAAAACATATTCGACACCATCTGGATGACATTGATCTCTCCCTCCTCTTCTTCCGTCCCTGCGCCGCTCCCATCAGACATCATGGAAGTGAAATCAAAGCCCGTGCTCTGGATCTGCAGCGGGTACTCTGACAGCGTCTCTTCCTCCACTGTCTGGATGTAGGCGTTCACTCCCGTGGACAGGGACAGGATCAGGGCAATGCCGATGATCCCAATGGATCCTGCAAATGACGTCAGAAGGGTCCTCGCCTTCTTGGTCTTCAGGTTGTTGAAGCTGAGCGACAGGGCGGTCAGAAAGGACATGGAGGATTTCCCCATGTTCTTGTGCTGCGGCTCTGCCTGCGCCCCTTCCTCGATCAGGAACGGGTCGGAATCTGACCGGATCTTCCCGTCCCGAAGCTTCACGATGCGGGTCGCGTACTGTTCCGCCAGCTCCGGGTTGTGGGTGACCATGACGACAAGACGGTCCTTCGCCACCTCCCGGAGAAGGTCCATGACCTGCACGCTGGTATCGCTGTCCAGCGCCCCGGTGGGCTCATCTGCCAGCAGGATATCCGGGTCGTTCACCAGCGCCCGGGCGATCGCCACCCTCTGCATCTGCCCTCCGGACATCTGGTTCGGCTTCTTGTGGAGCTGGTTTCCAAGGCCCACTTCCTCCAGAGCCTTCACCGCCCGCTCCCGTCGCTCTGCCTTCCCGATGCCGGAGATGGTCAGCGCCAGCTCCACATTCGCCAGGACTGTCTGGTGCGGAATCAGATTGTAGCTCTGGAACACGAACCCGATCGTGTGGTTCCGGTAGGAATCCCAGTCTCTGTCCTTATACTTCTTCGTGGAGATCCCGTTGATGATCACATCCCCGCTGTCATAGCGGTCCAATCCTCCTATAATATTCAAAAACGTCGTCTTCCCCGATCCGCTGGGACCGAGAATGGCGACGAATTCATTGTCTCTTAAGTTCAAGCTCACGCCGTCAAGGGCTTTCTGAACAAGGTTTCCGGTTTTATACTCTTTGCGAAGCTGCCTGATCTGAAGCATTTAAGACTCTCCTTTTTTTAATTTCTTCTCTTCCGGCTGCAGTGCCGCTCCCCCTCCGGAACTTCCACTCTCATACATCTTTATTCTTCCGGGGAGTACCGAAGACTTTTCCCGCAGAATAAAAGAATCCAGACTCCATTATAATGAAGTCCGGATCATTTATCAAGCTGTTTTGTCTTTCCGAAAGCACCACTGCAGGGCAGCGCCTGGATCGCTCCTGTTCCACACTGTATATCTGAAAGGCTGCTTATGACTGCAGCGCAGGCTGTCTCCCGCAGATCACCATATTCCCAGGATATACACGTCATGTGGCGCCGGATACTGGCTGGATAACAGTGTCATCACTGCATCGCTGTAGGACAGCCCCTCCTCGTCTGTGAGGAAATCTGCGATCGAAGCATAGGCGGCATTGGGCAGCATTCCCGCAAGGGTGCAGCGGTACCGGTATACCCTTCCGTCCGGCGCCTGCCATCCCCCTTCTGTCCTCTGTGCCTGTGCGGTCTCCACATTTTCTCTCATCGCTGCCACACTTTCACACAAGGACTGGAACTTAGCGGGATCCTCCGCGCAGGCCTTGATATCCTGTATCCCGACCATCCGTTCCGCCTGTTCCAGATCCATTCTCCACCGGTATGTCTCCGTCCCGTTCTCCATCGGATGGGTCCATTCTACTGCTCCGGCATTGTCGATCAGGGCGAGTATCAGGACTGCCTTCTTCTGCATCTGTATATTCCACGCAGCGGGATCCTCCGGCTCATCCTCAAAATGAAGTGTCAAAACATAAGGCTCCTGAGACGTCTGAAGTTCCGTCTCAAACATGCCCATATATCCCATTCTCACCGCGCCGAGCACTTCCCCGTTGGCAGACGCATCCCCGATGTACGGGTTCCTCGCTGCCAGCATGTCCCGGACGTCGGGAGATACGCTGTACTCCTGCTCCAGCTCCTCCGCAGACTTCTCCGACACTGCCATACGGTAGACCAGCTCGCCGGCGTTGATGTCGTCCTCGTCACTCAGCGGAATACTGTAGGATCTGCTTTCTCTGTCATCCAGCTCTTCGCAGGGCGTGTGATAGACCGCCACTTCGCCGTCTTTTTCCCGCCCGAGATGGAATGCTGCGAGGACAAAATCTTCCTCTGCCGAGAGAATTTTCTCTTCTCCATCCGCCTCTACACGGAAGTTTCCCAGAAAAGAATCGATTCCGCTGTCAGACAGGCTGAATCGGTCCGAGGTCTGCCAGTGTATATTCCCCTCACCGTCCGTCTGATACAGACTGATCTCCAGCGTCCAGACGCCGTCCTCTCCCTCTGCGTCAGTATCGCCCGCGCCGCCTGCGGTCCAGCTTTCCAGGGTCAGGCTGCCATTCCCGGGAAATGCATCCTCTCCCACCTCCCTGACATCCAGGAGCTGGTAACCTGCCAGAGCGCCATCCAGCCACAGTTCCCTGTAGAATGCGACAGTCCTCGTCCGCCCGTCCAGACTGTACCCCATCCCGTGCGCTTCCCAGTCCGTCTCCAGGCGGGAACCTGCGCTGTACTCCCCGCTGTATGTAAGCGACGGCTGCTGCCCGGTCCCGTTGGTCAGAAGGAGCACTGCCAGCGCTGCGCAGACAAGGACTGCCGCTGTGCCGAACAGAGCGCCCCTCTTCCGGAACTTCAGGATATTCTTCACTCTGGACTTCACTGACGACTCACCGAACGCCAGAATCCCCGGCGCCGTATGACTCTGTACAGCGAATCCCAGAAGGCATCTGCTGTAGTCTTCCTTTCCGCCGCTCCCCAGCCTCTCCAGCACCATCTCGTCACAGCTCATCTCCATGTCCGCCGACATGCACCGGAACGCGATCCAGACAAGGGGATGGAACCAGTAGACAGAGAGGATCAGCACTGCAAGGAGCTTCACCAGGTGATCCTTCCTGCGGATATGGCACTGTTCATGGAGGAGGATCATCATCCGCTCTTCCGCCGTAAGCCGGAACGGGATATAGATCTTCGGCTTCCTGATCCCCATGACAAAGGGAGATCCGATGCTGCCGCACTCATAGATGTTTTCCTCAAGGAGCACGGCCTGGCAGGTCACTCTCCTGACCTTCCTCCAGCAGAGGATCTGATACAGAAGAGAGACTGCGATCCCGATAAGCCAGACTCTGCAGAGAACCGTAAACCCGCCGGGAAACATCTTCCTGACAGTTTCCTGTCCTGCTGTGGCGGCAGAGCTGTTCTGCTGTGCCTGGTCCTCCTGCGGCCGGTTCTGGTGCCCTGCTGCCTGCTGCAGGGACTGGCTCCCCTGAGCCTGCGGTTCATGGGAGGAGGCCGTTCCGGCAGTCCCGCTGCCGCTCTCTGTCCCCTCTGCCTGCTGTATGACTTCCGAATCCGGGCTGCCTGCAGCAGCTCCGGGGCTTTGGTCTCTGCCTGCCGCAGCTTCCCCTGTGTCTCCGCCGGAGATCTCTGCTTCCGCAGGAGCGTACCACACCTGGGTGCCTCCCGCCGACTCTGCAGGATGGATCAGGCTCAGATTGAACAGGCTCATCCCGCTCTCCGGCGCCCACGGGCACACAAGCCGGAGCGCCGCCACAAGCCACAGGACATACAGATATTTCCTCGGCGCTTTTCGGAACACTGCCCTCACGGCGAGAATGACAAGGATCGTGATCCCCGCCGTCACGGACATATTCAGTATTGTCAAAAACACTTCCCTGATCCATGCCATACTTACCCCTCCCTGTGTGAATCGATCAGCCTTCGGATCTCCTCTGCTTCTTCCTCCGATATCTTCTTGTCTCCCAGAAACGCCGCCAGAAACTTGGGCAGAGATCCGCCGAACGTGCGCTCTACAAAATAGTCTGACTCCACTGCCTGACATGCATCCTTTGACACGAGCGGAGTGACCAGGGCATCCTCGTTTTTCAGGAATCCGCGCTCTGCAAGCTTCCGTATCACAGTGTAGGTCGTAGACTTCTTCCACCCAAGCCTGTCGGCAGCCAGCCGGACAAGCTCGCCGGAACGCACCGGCGACGACTCCCACACAAGCAGCATAAAACGGTACTCGCTGTCACATAACTTCAGGCCATCCATTCTGTTTCCCTCCCACCGAAAAAGGTTTATTATTATAGACTTTTTTCTTTTAGTCTATAACAATAAACCTGTCCTGTCAATCTCTTCGGCAGAATCCGCTGAATTTTTTGCCTGGCTGTTGTAAAAAATCCTTACTCTCCGTTCTTCCCCTCTCCCACTTTCACCGGGATCTGGATCTCCGTGAGAAACTCTTCCTCCCGTATGGTGTCCCTGTTGTCGATCCGGTACAGCTCGAATGCGCTGCCGGACGCGCTGAATCCCTTCTCTTCCAGATCGTCCAGCATCCTGCGCACCTGGTCCGCGTTCTGATCATAGCTTCCCCTGTAGAAGCAGGAAGCATAGCGCCCTGCCGGCAGCGCGAAATCAGCTTCATCGTCCCCGTCCTCCAGCACGAAAAACACAGAATCGTAGGTGTTCGGGATCCCTCCGCAGATCACATCCTCCGAGAAGAAGGCGCCGATGGTCTGCGTCCCCAAATCCTGGATCCTGTCCTCATGCTGTCTGTGAAGCTTTTTGATGACAAAGTCCATCTCCTCATCCTTCGTGATATACTGCTCCAGGCGGACGCACCTCCTCTCGGGCAGCTCCCGCAGTGTGATCGTCCCTGTCTCGATCTTCTCTGCGGCCTCAAGTCCCTCGATCCTTTTTTCGATGAGAGATTTCCTTCTTTTCATCTCCTGAAGCTTTTCTTCCAGGATCGACTGCTCCCGGCGGAGCTGGGCAAGCGTATTGTCAATGCACTGTCCCTCAAGAAATTCCCGGATCTGCGCCATAGAAAAGTCCAGCTTTCTCAGATCACGGATCACTGTCAGCTTATACATGTCCTTCAGGTTATACAATCGGTATCCGTTCGTATCCCTGCGGGGACTTAAAAGCCCCAGCTTCTCATAGTACCGCAGCGAGTCCGGCCCGATGCCGTAGAGGCGGGCAATCTCGTTGATCTTATAATAATCTTTCATATTATGCACCATCTTTCTTTCCAGATCACTGTACTCGTGGATAGGAAACTGCTGCGTCATGCCCGCACAGCTCCTGCATGACACAGTAATTTTTTCAATAAATATATTGACCCTGGTATTGTACCAGGGTTTATGATGCCATGTAAAGGAGGAAGATCTATGTTCAAAGATCTGTTTACAAAACTGACAAAAAAACTTCTGGAGGGACTGACCTTAAAAAAGGTTCTGCTCATCATTCTGGGCGCGGCGGTCTGCTCTTTTGGCATACACAACATCCACCAGCGCACCGCCATCACCGAGGGCGGCGTGATCGGAATGATGCTGCTCATCGACCGATGGCTGGGGCTTCCGCCTGCTGTCATCACGCCTGTGCTGGACATTACATGCTATGTGCTTGCCTTCCGTTATCTGGGCGGACAGTTCATCAAGATCTCCGTGATCTCCACCTTAAGCGTCTCCCTGTTCTATGATTTCTGGGAGATGTTCCCGCCCATGCTGCCGGACCTGTCGGCGTATCCGCTCGCGGCTGCCGTTCTGGGCGGCATCTTTGTCGGAGTCGGCGTAGGCCTGATCGTCCGTCAAGGCGGATCCAGCGGAGGGGACGATGCCCTGGCGCTCACCATTTCCCATGTGACACACTGGCGGCTGTCCCGCGCATATCTCTTCACGGATCTCGTCGTCCTGGTGCTGTCACTGAGCTACATCCCGCTTCAGCGCATCTTTTTCTCGCTGATCACGGTCACGCTGTCGTCGTTTCTGATCGACCGGGTACAGGATATGACATTTCACAGAACTTCACAGATAACACAGGAGGGGCTGCCTGACTAGGCATGCCCTTCCGTTTCTCTTTCATCATATCTGCTTTTTTATATCTGCCACGGCATGGTCTCCACGCGCGTGCATACCTTTTCCAGGAGGGCTTCGTCATGGCTGACGACCAGCATTCCCAGTCCCCGCCTCTGCGCCTCCTCCAGCAGGAATTTCCAGATCTGCGCCTGGGTCACCAGATCAAGCATAGCGGAGATCTCATCGCACAGCAGGAATCGGACTTCCGGATTCAGCGCCCGTGCCAGACAGAACCGCTGCAGTTCTCCGCCGGAGAGCTCCGACGGGTAGCGGGTGAGCCAGCCCGGTTCTATGTGCAGGGCATCCAGAAGGTGCTGTTCCACTGCTCCCGCCTCATTGAGAGTCTTTCCCAGAGTGAGCAGAGGATCCACAACGGTCTCCGGATGCTGCCAGACCATCTGCACGGGGCAGACGCCGCGGTATTCCCTGACCGGCCTGCCATCCAGCAGAACCTGACCCTTCGCCGGCTTCTCATATCCTGCCAGCAGTCTGCACAGGGTCGTCTTCCCCCTCCCGCTTGGTGCCTTCAGTCCCACCCGTTCTCCCGAGGAGACAGATATGCTGAAGTTCTCCAGCACCGGAGTGTGTCTTCTCCCCCGATAATAAAATGTCACATCGCGCGCTTCAAGGATCATAACTCCACCCCTTTCTCAGGATACAGGCACCGCACCATGCCGCCCTCAAAGGGCTCCAGCGGAATGTTTTCCGCACGCCTGCACTCTGCTCTGCATTTCCCGCACTGTCCGGCAAAAGGACAGCCTTCAGACACTGTTCCGGGATAAGGCTGCGCCCCAGGGATCGGGCGGAATTTCCGGGACGGAACGGCATTCCAGAGAGCTCTGGTAAACGGATGCCGCAGACGCGCTTCATCCGAGAAGTCAGCTGCATCCGCCTCCTCGATCGTCTCTCCCGCATAGAAGACCGCCACCCGGTCAGCCACAGTCAGGGCCAGCTCCAGATCATGGGTGATAAAGAGTACCCCCGCCCCTTCTTCGGCAAGCTCCCTGAAGTGCCCCAGGATCCGCGCCGCCGCCCGTGCGTCCAGCCCCGGAGTGGGCTCGTCGGCAATGATCAGCCTCGGCTTTTCGATCACCGCGGAGGCGATCAGGACTCTGCGCGCCATCCCGCCGGAGAGCTCGAAGGGATAGAGTTCCTCCGTATCTTCCCCCAGTCCGTACCGTCTGAGCGCCTGCCGGCACTTTTCCTTCGTCTCTGCATCGTTTCTTTCCTTTCTGAGCTGCGCTCCCACCTTCATGAGAGGATCCAGCCAGGTCACTCCCTGAGGGATCAGGGCAATCTCTTTTCCCCGGAGCTTTTCCGCTCTCTTCGGAGTCAGGAGCTCCCCGTCATACAGGATCCTGCCCTCCATCCTGCTGTTGTAAGGCAGGATCCCGAGAATACTGTGGGCGAGCAGGCTCTTGCCCGAACCGCTGGCTCCCACCACGGCCGTGATCTGTCCCGGAAGGATGTCCAGGCACAGATCACGGATTACCGGAAGACGTCTTCTCCGGATCCCGCGGTCATATTGTATAAAATCAATAGATACATGCTCTATCTGTAAGATCGGTTCCAAATCCTTCCCTCCTTATTCATGTGCGCTCGCCGGATCCAGCAGGCGGCGCAGACGTTCTCCCAGCATGGCGAACAGGATGACCACCAGCACCAGCGCAAGCCCGGGGAACAGGGCGAGCCACCACTTCCCGGTCGTCAGATAGCGCATGCTCTCCGACAGGATCACCCCGATCGCAGGCTGCTCTGAGGACAGGCCGAACCCGAGGAAGGTGACACTGGCCTCATGCAGGATCGCATGAGGGAACAGAAGGATCATCCCCGTAAGGAACTGGGGCAGGATATGAGGCACCATATGCCCTGCCGTGATCCGGATCCTGCCGACTCCCAGCTTCTCCGCCGCCAGGATGTAGGGCGCTGCTCTGAGCTGAAGCACTTCTCCCCGGATCACCCTGGCAAGCGACGGCCAGTGGCTCAGCGACACTCCCGCGACCACCCCGGCAAATCCCCGCCCGCAGGCGATGGAGATCAGCATGACAAGAAGAATATGAGGAATTCCCATCACCAGATCGATACACCATGAGATCACGGCGTCCGCCTTCTTTCCGAGGACAGCCGCCGCAGTTCCCAGCACAAGGGCCGCAGCGGCGCTCACCGCTGCCGTCAGAAGCCCGATCCTTATACTCAGCGACAGCCCGGCAAGTGTCCGGGCGAACATGTCCCGCCCCATCCAGTCCGTGCCGAAGAGGTATTGCAGAGACGGCGTCAGATTTCTCCTTGTGAAATCAGTCTCCATGCCGGTTTCCTCCAGCAGGATCCCGGAAACGGTCACTGCCGCCAGGATCACTGCCGCGGCGATAAGGAACAGGATGGTGCTCTGTCTGCGGTTCTCCGAATACCGGTTCCCTGAAAATCGTTTTTCTAAATACTGTTTTTCTCTCTTCATCGTCCTGCAGCCCTCCTTCGGATCTTCGGGTCGACCGCTCCGTAGAGCAGATCTGCGATCAGATTGCCGCCGAACACGATGGCGGAGGTGATGACCGTGATCCCCAGCAGCAGCGGAAGGTCGCTCCCAAGCCCTGCCGTGACGGCCGCCTGTCCGAGTCCCGGATAGGAGAACACCTGCTCCACCAAGACAGAACCTCCGATGATCTCACTGATCGACCCGAACTGCAGCGTGATCGCCGGGAGCGCCACGTTTCTCAGCCCGTGCCGCAGCAGGATGGACCGCTCGGATTCTCCCCGCGCGCGTGCGAACAGTACGTAGTCTGATTCCAGTACGTCCGCCATCTTCTCTCTCGTGTGCAGCGCGATATTTGCCACGCCGGTTATGCTCAGTGTGAGGGAGGGAAGCACGGCATGGCGGAGCCGGTCCGCCAGAGTGACTGCCGCTGCATCCACCCCCGCCGGGACGGACAGCCCCACCGGGAGCCACCCCAGCCATACAGAAAAAATGAGAAGGAGCAGGATCGCCAGCCAGAAGGCAGGCGTGCTGGATATGAGCAGACAGTATCCCCGGATCAGCCGGTCCGGCCACCGTCCCCGGAACGCCCCCGCAGTGACTCCCAGCACAAGGCCCAGCACGCCGGAGATGATCCAGGCAGCGAGCATCAGCCAGAAGGAATTGGCCAGCCGCTGTCCGATCACGGCCATGACCGGCTGGCGGTAGAGCAGCGACGTTCCGAAATCTCCATGCAGCACGTCCTGGAGCCATCCCAGATAACGCTCCGCCGGAGGAGTGTCCACTCCCCAGTACTCTTCCAGCTTTTCCACCTGTTCCCGGCTCATAGAGCCGAGGGCGGTCTGTCCCACATTGGTCTGAAGCGGATCCAGCGGGGACGCGCACATGAGCAGAAATGCGGCCAGGCTGACCCCCAGGAGCAGGAGAGCCATGCGCAGAAGTTTTTTTGCCGTAAACTGCAGACGGTGTTTCAAGCTAATCAGTCCTTTCAAGTCAGATTTTTCACAGATAAGATACTGTTCACACCGCACTCCGTCTTCGCACGGAGTGCGGAACCAGAGCGCGCCAGCGCAGCTGGTGCGCATGAGGGCGGCGGTTAGGTGCGAACAGCTGCCCCCTGCGCCGAAAGATCTGTCCGGCGCAGAAAGTGAATGACAATACTGTATATCAGGACCAGGTCCACTGGTCCACGTTATTCACCACAGACCACCCATGTCCGTGAGGATGGATCTTCTGTTCCGCCACCCGGAGTCCGTCCCTCACCCAGTAGAGATGGTCGATATTGACAAGCCACACCCAGGGTATATCCCCTTCCTGGGTCACGCCTGTGGTTCCGTCCCACTGCGCCTTCTGCCACAGTTCATAGGACTCCTCCAGATCACTGACGGCCAGTGCCTGGTCCATATATTCATCCACTGTCTTGTTGGCATAAGGAGAATACTGGGCGGATCCGGTGTCCCCCTCTGTGTGATAGATGTTGTACAGCTCCATCGGCGTGTGCGCGCCCCAGCCCCAGATCAGAGGCTCGGACAGCGCCCGGTCGTAGGCAGTATCCCAGCCCACTCCCTCGATGGTGCAGGAGATCCCCAGCTCGCCCAGCTGGTCCGCAAAATCCGCAGCCAGCGCCTGCCGCACCGAATCGCCGGTGGAATAGAGCAGATTCAGTTCCGCCTTCACGCCGTCCTTCTCCCGGACACCGTCATCTCCCATCGTCCAGCCTGCCTCGTCGAGAAGCTCCGCCGCGCCCTCCGGGTCATATTCCACCTCGGACGCTTCGTTATACCAGGGCATCTGGTCGCAGATACTATACGCCGGCGTGCCGTATCCGTTGAGCACATTATCGATCATCTCCTGCCGGTCCACTCCGATGTTGATGGCGCGGCGGACAAGCACATCCGCTGTAAAATCATTTCCCACATTCCTTCCTTCCCCATCGGTCCCGGCAGGAACGGCCGGCAGATTGAAGCCTCTGTTGTCCACGCTTGCATAGGAGGCAAGGCTGTAGCCGTCTATCGTCTGATCAGAGTAGGTCGCAGAAGTATAGGCCAGATCCACCTCTCCCGCCTGCACCGCCAGGAACGCCGCATCCTCTTCCATGAAAAGGATGGTGACGCGCTGCATCCTGGGCGCCTCGCCGTAATAATCCGGGTTCGCCTCAAGGATCACCTGCTGTCCTCTGTCCCACTGCTTCAGGATATATCTCCCTGAACCGATGGGATTGGATCCATAGGTCTCACTGTCATAGGCGTGCTCCGGCACGATCCCCACCACCGCCATAGTGTAGGGCCAGATGGAAAACGGCCGGTTCATATGGAATACCGCTGTGGTGTCGTCTGCCGCTTCCGCATAGTCCAGCATAGTAAAATCATTTACCGAGCTTGCCGCCTTCACTGTATTGTATGTAAATGCGACATCCCCGGCAGTCAGCGGCTCTCCGTCGGTAAATCTGACATCATCCCGGATCGTAACGGTCCAGGTCAGCCCATCCTCGCTGACGGTATACCCTGTGGCAAGATCATAACCTATGGTGAGATCCGTGTTGGTCACTGTCAGTGTACTCTGGATGAGCGGCTCATGGACATGCTCCCCGGCGCCCCATCCATAGGCAGGGTCAAATCCCGCCTCCGGCTCCGAAGTAGGCCCCATGGCGATGACCACGGAATCCTTCTCCTCCCCTGGCTGCCCCGATACGGCCTGTTCCGGCGCTCCGCCGCTTCGGCACCCTGCCAGGAGGACAACGGCCATTGTTACGGTTAACAGAAATGAGATCATACGTTTCTTCATATATCGCAAACTTCCTCCAGTCACTTATTTCAGTCTCCTCATCACTTCTTTTTCAATCCGCTGATAAGGCACATTCTCCTCTCTTGCCACTCTGGCGACATCCTCATACTCCGGCTTCATATGGGTGATGCCATATCCCTTCGCCGTCTTCACGAGGACATCGCCCCAGCGCGTCCTCACTTTTCCCAGCCCGGGTGTGAGGAAATATTTTCCGCACCTGCGGACGCGCAGTCCGTTAGTCGTCGTCTGGGTAAGGATCTGAAGGGCAAGCTCTTCCTCCTTCTCCGGTCTGCACAGCACAGTGAGCACATGCCCCGTTCTTCCCTTCTTCATGGTCCCGGCAACCGTATAGACATCCAGAGCCCCCAGTTCCATCAGGCGCGTGCAGGCAAATGCAAGAGCCTCCGGCGTCATGTCGTCAATATTGCACACCAGCTCCAGGATCGAGTCCTCGGTCTCCTCCTTCTCATCTCCAAGGAAAGCGCGGACGCAGTTTGCCTGTTCGAAGGTCTTCGTCCCGATCCCGATGCCCGTGCTCTGTACCGCCATCAGGGGCATATCGTCAAAGGAGTCTGCAAAATGCGCAAGCAGCGCCGCCCCGGTGGGGGTGCACAGTTCTCCCTGGATCTTTCCGCCATAGATCGGCACGCCGGTCAGAAGGGCCGCCGTCGCCGGCGCCGGGACCGGCATGATCCCGTGTGCGCAGCGCACTGTTCCGCTCCCCACATGGATCGGGGATACTACGATCCGCTCCGGGTGCAGCAGGTAGATGGCATAGCACACGCCGGTCACATCCACCACAGCATCCAGGGAGCCCACTTCGTGAAAATGTACGTCCCCCACAGGACATCCGTGGACCTCCGCTTCTGCCTCTGCAATGGCGCGGTACACGGCTCTCGCCTGTCCCTTCACTTTCTCCGGGAGATCCAGGCTGTTGATCAGATCCGCAATGTGCCCCGGCGTGGCGTGGTGGTGATCGTAATGCTGATGGTCATGATCGTGATGCTGCTCCTGATTCTGTTCCTGCTCGTTCTCTGCACCGCTGTCTCCGTTTTCCAAGCTGTGACTGTGTTCCTGCTCCGTTTCCTCGCCATGTACGGAATCTGCCTCATAGTCCTGTTCCTCCGCTTCATGGCTGTGTTCTTCCACCTCATGACCGCTCTCCATGACATGCTCTGCATCGTGGTCATGTCCGGCTGCCGGCTCCATCTCTTCCTCTCCGTTCACGGTCACCTTCATATGCGTTCCCGCGATCCCGCAGGAAGAACTTGTCTGCGCTTCCACCCGTACGCCGGGAAGCCCGAGTCCGTTCATCGTATCCAGAAATCCCTGTTTATCCTCCAGCAGTTCATAGAGGGACGCCATAAGCATGTCCCCTGCCGCTCCCATCTTACATTCTATATAAAGTGTCCTCATCTTTTTACTCCTCCTTCAGACCTTCCATTTGATTGATCCGGCTGGCGAGATATCCCGCGCCGAATCCGTTATCGATATTCACCACACTGCACCCGGACGCACAGGAATTCAGCATGGACAAAAGCGCTGACAGGCCGCCGAAGCTTGCCCCGTAGCCGACGCTGGTGGGCACGGCGATCACCGGGCAGTCCGCCAGACCGCCGATCACAGACGCGAGGGCGCCCTCCATACCTGCCACAGCGATGATACATCTGGCGCTCATCAGCACATCCAGACTGGACAGCAGGCGGTGAAGCCCCGCCACGCCCACATCATAGAGCCGGGTGACATGATTTCCCATCGCCTCGGCGGTCAGCGCAGCTTCCTCTGCCACCGGGATATCGCTGGTCCCGCCGGTGGCGACCACGATGTTTCCCCGTCCGGGCCTCGCCTCCGGGTAAGCCACTGCCAGACGGGCAGAAGCATGATATTCCAGCGGGATCGAGTCCGGAAGGAGATCCACCGTCTCCTGTCCCACCCGGGTGATCAGGATATTCCGGCATCCTTTTTCTCCCATGGCGGATGCGATTCCCGCGATCTGTTCCGGCGTCTTTCCTGCGCCGTAGATCACCTCCGCCGCGCCCTGGCGGATACTGCGGTGGAAATCGATCTTGGCATAGTCGAGATCCTCAAAAGGCGCCTCCTTCAGTTTCAGCAGTGCGTCCTCCGGTGCTGTGGAGCCGTCCGCCACATTGCGGAGCAGCTGTAATATATCGTACTTATTGTCCATCTTGTTCCTCCTTCTATTCTGAAGCCTTCCGTCCCTCCAGATCCAGCAGGATCATAGGGAACACGGGTCTTAAAGCAGCAGTGATCTCCTCTCTTTTCTGAAAGGCCAGGGGCATCTGATCCTCTGTCACCTGGATCCGTGCGCCGTCGTCCAGCAGGCGCACCCGGAAATCCCGGAATCCCATCTGCATCAAGGTGTTTTCTGCTTTTTCCGCGCGCTGCAGCCGTTCCCGGGTGATCAAAGTGCCTGTGGGCACCCGGGTGGCGAGGCAGGCATAGGCCGGCTTGTTCCAGGTGAACAGCCCGGCTTCCTCTGACATCCTCCTCACCTCCGCCTTGGTCACGCCGCACTCCCGCAGGGGCGAACGTACCTCCAGCTCTCTCAGCGCCCGCATTCCCGGACGGTCGCCGGCGTCATCGGATGCATTCGTTCCGTCCAGCAGAAGCGTATGCCCGTCGCTGCGCGCCGCTTCCCACAGGCAGGTAAAAAGCGCCCGCTTGCAGTGATAGCAGCGGTCCGGCCCGTTGGCAGCCGCCTCGGGCACGGACAGAATATCCTTCTCGATCACTGTCAGTGGCACATGCAGCTGCCGGGCAAGCCTGCGCGCGTCCTCCAGCTCAAACTCCGGCTGGAACGCTGTTTTGACATAATAGGCATGGACGTCACATCCATACCGGGCAGCCGCCCAGAGAAGAAAGGCGGAGTCCACTCCCCCGGAAAAAGCGGCCGCCGCTCTCGGCGCTGTCTTAAAAAATTCTTCCAAAGTCATACTGCTCTCCATTCCGCCGCCGGGATCCGGCAGCATTGTTTTTTGACAGAAAAAGAAGATACCTGCCTTCCTCTGAAAGCAGATACCTTCCTGGTATCAGATTTACGGCAGCAGTTCAGCCATGCGCCTGCATGACCGGACTGCTGTTTTTTTCAGTTTACATCGTCTTTTACATTTTGTGTTCCATGCTCATTTTTTGAAACTGCTGTGGGAATGCCCATCCAGAGCTCATGTTCCCCCGCTTCTGCCGGGCTGTCCGGCTTCCTGCCGGATCTCTATTTCTTCATGAGCGGGCCGAGCGCCTCCACTGCATTCTGAACATTTTTTGACATGGGCACGTCATACGTGCCGACCACAATATTGTCGCACAGGTTGACCGGGATCAGGATCCGCTTTGCCCGGCTCCGGCCTACTGCAAGAGCCATCCGGGGAGTGATCTCCCCCAGCATGGAATCCGCGATCACGATACCCACCGGCCCCATGATCACATCCGCGATCCCGGCTGCCACTGATACGGAATTTTCTCCTGTGGCTGCCTGATCCGCACCGGCCCGAAGCATTGCGTTGGTTGCCGCGCTGTTCGTCCCCACTGCAAGGATCTCGGTCTCCGGATATTTTTCTTTCACTGCACTCACCAGCTGGCGTCCCAGTCCGCCTCCCTGGCCGTCTATGATCAGGATCTTCACACTTCCGCCTCCCGCTTAATAATCTGAAAGCTGCACTTTGATCTTAGGCGGCAGCGGCTTCTTATTCACTTCCGCTTCCTCCTCGGAACGGAACATATCCTTTGCTTCTTTAAAAAGAGTTCCGCATATGCCGACACGTTCCAGAAGATAGCCGTTTCCTTTTCGTCCGACAACTTTTGCCATAATGATATTGTTCTCTTCGTCCAAAATGTAACAGGAATCACCCCGGACATATGTCATACTGCATCACCTTCCTCTAAAATACTACAATAGCAAATGTTGGAGTGTTTTGCAAGAACATATTTTCTCCCGAAGAACAGCGGCAGTAACAGTTCATCTATAAGGGAGGGGACGCGGTCTGACCTGTTACTACCGTCAATATTTACTCCGGCAGAATATCGCGCATGCTCCGAAGGCTGATCACCAGCGTGGATGTATTGTGGAGCAGCGCCGACGTAGTCGGCTGGATCAGTCCCGCCACCCCGAGGAGGATGAGCCCTGAATTGATCCCCACGATGCCTCTGTAATTTCTGCGGATCCGCTTCATCATCCCGTTCGCCAGGCGCTTCAGGGTGACAAGCTCCCGCAGGTCGTCCGCCGCGATCGTGATATCCGCGATCTCCCGGGCGATCTCTGCTCCGTCGCTGATGGCGATCCCCGCGTCCGCCGCGGACAGCGCCGGGGAGTCGTTAATGCCGTCGCCGATCATGATGACCCTGCGCCCGGCGGCTTTCTCCCGCTCGACAAATCCCGCCTTGTCCTCCGGGAGCACTTCCGCGTAATACTCATCCACGCCCACCCGGCGCGCGATGGATGCGGCGGTCCTTGCACTGTCGCCGGTCATCATCACGACCTTGCTGATCCCTTCTTTTTTCAGGGCTTTCACCATATCCCGCGCTTCTTCCCGCAGAGGGTCTTCGATACAGATGACTGCCGTCAGTTCGTTCTCGATGGCAAGATACAGATGGGAGTACTCTGTGGGAAGATCGTCAAAACGCCGCTGATATTCCGGGCGGATCGTGCATCCCTCGTCCTCAAATACAAAATGGCTGCTGCCGATGATAACCTTCTTCTCCTCGATATAGGAGGAGATCCCATGAGCCACGATATATTCTACTTTGGAGTGCATTTCCTCATGGTACAGCCTTCTCTTCTTCGCCGCGTCCACCACAGCCTTTGCCATAGAATGTGGGAAATGCTCTTCCAGGCAGGCGGCGATCCGCAGCGCCTCATCCTCCGGATAGTCTCCGAATACGACTACTTCTTTTACCGTGGGCTTCGCTTTTGTGAGCGTTCCGGTCTTGTCAAAGACGACTGTGTCCGCCTCCGCCACGGCTTCCAGGAATTTTCCGCCTTTCACGGTGATCCCGCTGGTCCCTGCCTCCCGGATCGCGGACAGGACGGTGAGCGGCATTGCAAGCTTCAGCGCGCAGGAGAAGTCGACCATAAGGACAGACAGCGCCTTCGTCACGCTGCGCGTCAGAAGCCACGCCGCGCCGGTGCCGATCAGTGTATATGGTACAAGCCTGTCCGCCAGATGCTCGGCTTTGCTCTCAACAGATGATTTCAGCTTCTCCGAATCTTCGATCATGGTTACGATCTTTTCAAAGCGGGTGGATCCTGAGACCGCGCGTACCAGGATCTCCAGCTCGCCTTCCTCCACCACGGTCCCGGCGTAGACGGACTGCCCCGGCACTCTGCGCACAGGCATGGACTCTCCGGTCAGGGACGACTGGTTGACCATCCCCTCTCCGCCTGAGACTTCTCCGTCAAAGGGGATCACATTTCCCATATGGACGACAACCACATCACCCGCGCTGATCTTTGACGCATTGACAAGGACTTCCTGGTCCTCTCTCTTCAGCCATACCTTCTTGATGTTCAGCGACATGCTCCGCGCCAGGTCTCCCACGGACTTCTTATGCGTCCATTCTTCCAGGATCTCCCCCACGCCGAGAAGGAACATGACGGAACCCGCGGTGTCAAAATCGCCCCGCAGCACCGACACGCCGATGGCTGCGGCGTCCAGGAGCGGCACTTCGATCTTCCTGCGCCTGATGCAGGCGATCCCTTCTCTGATATACTTAAGAGAACGGATAAAGGTCAGCGCCGCCCGCACAGGATAAGGCACGAACAGCCTGCATCCATAGTGCAGGAGCGCCTTTGTGATCAGTTTTTCCTTATAAACTGCGTTCAGCTCTCTCCCGGAATCTGACAGGACATTCTCCGGCACGTCCGCCTTCTCGTAACTGAATTCCTTCAGCATAAGGAGCAGCGGCTCCCGCCCGCCCGTATAACAGATGACAGCATCTGCGGTGCGTTCATATACTTTGACATCTGTTATATTCTCCTGCTTCTCAAGATACCAGGAAAGAGTATCCGCCTCCGCATATGTCATCCTCGCCTGGGCGACATGAATACGGAGACGGCCTCTTATCTCATGCTTTATGATAAATTTCATGATCCGCTATACAGTTTTCTCTTCCGAACTTTCCGCACCTGCATCTTCTTCGTCCGCTGACTCCTGCACTGCCGCAGCTTCCTCAGCCTCTCTCGCCGCGTTGATCTGCTGCGCCTCCGCCAGGATATCCTCTGCATTCTCCTGCATTGTCGTCGCTGTCTTCATCACGCAGTCCTTCGCCCTCAGGGCAGCCGCCGTGCAGTTCGTATACACTTTCTTTGCGTCTTTGCTGGAGAGGATCTTGACTCCCGCTGTCCCGAACAGGACGCCTCCTGCAAACAGTCCGATCTTTTTCATTGTTGAAACACTTAACATACTGAATACCTCCTGAAATATCTGTGATTGTTCTTCTGTCGCTGACATCCTACTTGTGTCTGTAACCGGTATAAAATACCATCACGAAACAGAACACAGCAGCCCATGCCCAGAATTTATGCTGTTTCATATGTGCACCACTTCCTCTGTTAATAATATGTAAAACATCAGGATACGGTCACATCATAGCAGTCTCATTTCAGGGTAGTCAAACCTAACAGGCTTTACTGATAAATCTTATCACTTCTCATTCTTTCTCTGCCTCAACTATATTTTCACAGGACTCATATTCGCCTCCGGGCAGCCGGTCCGTTATGATCACAGCCTCTCTGAACTCTCCGAAGCTGACCGGGCTGGTGAGGGCAAACTTGCTGCTGTCGCAGAGCACATACCGCTCTCTTGACCGCCTCATCGCACACTGCTTGATCATCGCCTCGTTGATATCCGGAGTGGTGAAACCGGCCTCGATGCCTGCGCCGTTGGTCCCGAAAAATCCCTTGGTAAAATTGTACTTCTGAAGATCTGCATAGGCCTCATTGCCCACGATCGCCTCCGTCGCCGCCTTCAGCTCCCCGCCGATCAGGATCACACGGAAGCCGTTCTCAGACAGCTTCAGGGCGTGGGACACCGCGTTTGTCACGAAGACCGCCGACTTCTCCGTCAGAAACGGGATCATATACCCCGTCGTCGTGCCTGCGTCCAGATAGACGAAGTCCTCCGGCCTGACCAGAGCGGCCGCATGCCTGGCGATCCTGATCTTTTCCTCCCGGTTCTGCTCCGCCCTGAGCGATACCTTCTCCTCCTTTGTGCTGAGCTTCTCTTCCGTCTGCACCGCTCCGCCGAACACCTTCACCAGGGCTCCCCTTTTATGGAGAGCATTGAGATCTCTCCGGATCGTCGACTCCGACGCCCCAAAGTGTTCTGTCAGCTCCGTCACTGTTACGCTTCCCTTTTCTCTCAAAAGTCTCAGGATCTGCTCCTGCCTTGTCTCTGTCAGCATCGTCCCCATCCTTTCCATTCGTCTTGTGACAGAAAAAGCGGATTCCATGAATCCGCTTTCTTCCGTTTTGCTCTTCTATTTTACAACGAAATGTCTGCCTCGGCAAGCCGGAGCCTGCGCCGTTTTCTCTCTGAAGATCACGCCGCTTTTTTCTTCAGCAGTCCCAAAAGGACAGCTCCCACAACGGTTCCGACGACCAGTGCGGCCAGATACATAACTGCATTTCCGACCACCGGAAATACAAAGATTCCGCCGTGAGGCGCCATCAGCGTACATCCGAACGCCATGGAGAGTGCTCCTGCCACTGCCGCTCCTATGATACAGGAGGGAAGGACATGCAGCGGATCCGCCGCCGCATAAGGGATCGCGCCCTCAGTGATAAATGCAAGTCCCATAATAAAGTTGACCGGTGCAGACTTTCTCTCATCTTTCGTAAATTTGTTTTTGAACAGGATGGACGCCAGGGCAATCGCACAGGGCGGGACCATACCGCCGATCATGACCGCTGCCATGATGTCATAGTTTCCTGCCGCGATAGATGCTGTTCCGAACACATACGCCGCCTTGTTGAACGGGCCGCCCATATCGATAGACATCATTCCTCCGACGATAATGCCAAGCAGAATCTTACTGCTTCCACTCATATTGGTAAGTCCCGTATTAAGTGCCGTGTTAAGCGCTCCGATCGGCGGCTCCACAATATAGGTCATGATCAGACCGATAAGAAGGATACCGAAGAGCGGGTACAGCAGTACGGGCGTGATTTTTTCGATCGCTTCCGGCAGTTTTGAAAATACTCTTTTCAGGACAAGGATCACAAAACCTGCAAGAAAACCTGCTGCAAGGGCTCCCAGAAAACCGGATTTTCCGTTTGCCGCGATCATGCCGCCTACAAATCCGACAGCCAGCGCAGGCCGGTCGGCGATACTCTCGGCGATATATCCCGCAAGGACCGGGAGCATAAAGCCAAACGCGACATTACCGATATTTTTCAGAGCGGCCGCCACCGGCGTGATCGTTCCGAAATTGGATCTTGCATCCGCGGAAAGCGAATTGACATCCACGCAGAGTCCGTCGATCAGGAACGCAAGTGCAATCAGGATGCCTCCGCCGATGACAAAGGGCAGCATGTGGGATACACCGTTCATCAGATGCGTGTAGATCTTATGGGCGGTTCCTCCCGAGTTCTTTGTCTCACTCTCGGAGGACGGATTTCCCGCCTGGTACACCGGCGCGTCTCCCTTGATGGCTCTCTCCACCAGCTGGTCCGCTTTGCTGATGCCGTCCGTCACCTGGCATTCGATCAGTTTCTTTCCGTGGAAACGGTCCATCGGAACTTTGGCGTCAGCCGCAATGATGATGCAGTCCGCATCTTTGATCTCCTGCTCGGTGAGCACGTTTTTCGCACCTCCGGACCCCCGTGTCTCTACTTTGATAAAGCATCCTGCCGCTTTCGCTGCCTTCTCCAGCCCTTCCGCCGCCATATAGGTGTGCGCGATTCCCGTCGGGCAGGATGTGACTGCCAGGATCCTGCACTTATACTGTGCAGGCTCATTCTCCGTCTGGGCGGCAAGCTGGTCGTCCACGTCCGGCTTTTCCTGATCCGCATGGTCCACGATCTCAAGAAATTCGTCCACTGTCTTCGCATTCTTCAGATTCTCTACAAATTTTTCATCCATGAGCAGCATGGACAGCTTGCTCAGCACGTCGAGATGGATGTTGTCTTTCGTGTTCGGCGCGGCGATCAGAAAGATCAGATGGACCGGCTGTCCGTCCAGCGAGTCAAAGTCCACTCCATTTGGAATGACCATGGCTGCAAGTCCCGGTTTTATGACTGCGTCGCACTTGCCGTGAGGGATGGCGATCCCTTCCCCGATTCCCGTTGTTCCTTCTTCCTCTCTCCGGTAGACTTCCTGTCTGTAAGCTTCCTCGTCCCGGATCTTCCCGCTTTTTACCATAAGCGCTATCATCTGGTCGAGGGCGTCTTTCTTCGACGCAGGAGCGCCGTTGAGCAGAATACTTCTTCTGTCAAGCAGTTCTGTGATCTTCATATTCATTTCCTTCCCTTCATTCCCGTTTTACAATGTTTCATAAAGCCTGCGGATCTCTTCCTCCGTCGCAAGCAGTTCGGAGAAAGCGCTGGCGCTGCCCGCTGAGATCCCCATCTTAAACGCATGTTCATAGTCCTTCTTCTCTGTCCATCCGGCGAGGAATCCCGCCACCATGGAATCGCCGGATCCGACCGCATTTACAAGCGTCCCCTTTGGGACCGGAAGCATGTGCACATTTCCCTCCGCATCAAGGAGCACCGCCCCTTTTCCGCCCATGGAAACCAGGACATTCTGCGCCCCCTGCTCCTGCAGCCGCTCTGCATAGGGGACCACGTCCTCCCTGTTCTCAAGCTCCACCCCGAAGATCTCTCCCAGCTCATGGTGGTTCGGCTTGATGAGGAAAGGTCTGTACTTCAGCACATTCAGAAGCAGGTCTTTCGTGGCGTCCACGACAAAGACAATACCTCTTCCCTCCAGCCTTGCAAGGATGTCGCTGTAGATTGAATCCGGCATACTTGACGGAATGCTTCCCGCCAGTACCAGGGTATCGCCTTCTTCCAGGCTGTCCAGCCTCTCCAGCAGCCGTCCGACCGCTTCTTCTCCGATCACCGGTCCCTGGCCGTTTATCTCTGTTCCGTCAAATTCCTTCATCTTCACATTGATCCTTGAGAATCCGTTTCCCACATCGATGAACTCGCTTCTGAATCCGAGCTCGCCCACCCTGCGCCGGATCTCCTCTCCGGTAAAACCTGCCGTAAATCCCAGGGCCGTGCTCTCGATCCCCAGGTTCTTGAGGACAGTGGATACGTTGATTCCCTTTCCTCCCGGGAGCATCAGCTCTGATACAGTCCGGTTTGTATTTCCCAGCTGAAATCCTTCTGTTCCAACGATATAATCCAGAGACGGATTGAATGTCACTGTGTAGATCATCTGATCATTACCTCCTGTCTGTTTATGCTTCTATTATATTCTCATACTCAATCATATTCAATCATATTAATTCACAAAAAGTCATCTTTGTTTTTGTACAACATTTCATATTCAGTCATATTCAATCATTTTAATCCAAAAAAATCCTGCAGCCAGAAATGAGTCTCCTCATACTGTCTGCAGGAATGATCTGCATTATGCTCTTTTTTTGTTACTTTTCCACAAAGTGTCAGGACTGTACCATGCTGCCGTCCGTCTTCTCCTTTTCTCCATCCGGCTGCACCTTGATCCTGGCGATCTTCTGGTTCTTCAGATAACCGCAGCGCTTCAGCCCTTCCCGGATCACCTTGTTCCAGCTGCCCGGTGATAAATGGTATGTGGTGTCATCGTCCAGGACGATCTCACATCCGCATTCCGGAGGACAGTCTTCCGAGCACTCTACTTTATACATGTTTTTCCTGCTGATCGCCCCGATCTCCTCCAGCGCATTGATCATCCGGTAGACTGTCGCAACACCAATCTTTTCATCTGTCTTTGAGGCCTTATAAAAGATCTCCTTGCAGCTTGAGCACTCATTTTCCAGGATGATATCGATCAGCATCCGGCGCTGCTTTGTGATCCGGCATCCGTTTTCCTTCAGTTTTTCGATGATCTGTTCCTTCTTACTCACAGTGGCCCTCCTGTCAGCTCTTACGTTATGCTCAGCACCTCAAATCCTGCATCTTCCACCGCGCGCCGCAGTCTGTCCTCCTCCACGCTGCGGTCAAAAGACACTTCTGCGCTGTTGTCTCTCAGACTTACCTTTGCGGAAACGCCGTCGAGGCTGTTCAGCGCTCTTGCGACACTGTTTACACAGTTCTGGCAGTGCATTCCGGATATTTTTATTGTACGTGTTCCGATCACCGGTCCGTCCAGCTTCTTTTTCTTCGGCCTCTTCGTTTTTACCTGTCCGGAACCGCCTCCGCAGCAGGCCCCTTCTCCTTTGAAATGTTTGATCGAGCTTTTTACGGCAAAGCCGAGAATTACTATTAAAATAAGTATGATGATCACATCAGACATAACGATCCTTCTTTCTTTTTTATCTAACTATGCTTCCGTGATATGCTGACAACCTGGTATCCTGCTTTTTCCACTGCTCTCTTCAGAATATCATCTCCGACTTCTCTGTCATAGAAGATCTTCGCAATGCCCTTGGAGAGATTGACCTCTGCCCGTACTCCTTCGATCTGATTCAGGGTATTGGTCACATCCATAGCACAGTGCGCGCAGTTCATTCCCGCGATCTTCATGGTTTTTCTTCCGATCACACGGCCCTCCAGTTTCTTTTTCGGTATTTTGGCGCTGCCGGGACAGCTTCCTCCTGCCGGACAGCCGATGCACTTCACACCGCTTTTCTTTGCCTTTACAATATATGAAACGGCGCCGCCGACCAAAACTGCGAGAATAATCAGTACGATAATATCTGTCATAAAAATTTCCTTTCCTGCCTAACGTCAGGCGGCGGACAAAGTGTAGACCCTGTCCGCCGCTGATGATTCTGATTCATGACTGTGCGTGCAGGCTGTACTCTGCCGCAAATTCCTGATCCGACCTGCGGATCCGCCATATGATGACTGCCGCAAATACCAGGATCGCGATCAGGCCCGGAACAAATGCCGTTCCGAGAGCTCCGGTCGTGATCAGCGTTCCGATCTGGTATACAAGGAACGCAACCGTATAACCGGTAGCAAGCTGAAGGCAGATGCCGCCAAACAGCCATTTGCCGCTCTTCATCTCAGAGTTCATCGCTCCGAGTGCCGCGAAGCACGGCGGTGTATAAAGGTTGAACATCAGGTATGCAAGAGCTGCCGCTTTTGTAAGTCCCATGACCGCAGCGACTTCATTTCCGCTTCCGACCAGTGCCAGCTCATCTGTGTCAATTAGGTTTGTAACGCCGTAAACAACAGCCAGCGTACCGACTACATTTTCTTTTGCGATAAATCCGGTCACTGCCGCTGCCGCAAGCTGCCATACTCCGAATCCAAGCGGAATGAACAGGATGGAGATCGGATGAGCGATGCTCGCCAGGATGGAAGTGCCCTCAGCGCCTTCTGCCACAAGCTGGAACTGCCAGTTAAAGCTCTGCATGATCTGCACGACAGTGTTGCAGACCAGGATGATCGTTCCGGCTTTGATAATGTAAGCCTTTCCACGCTCAAGCATGGAAACGCATGCTCTCTTCAGGCTCGGGATCTTATATTCCGGAAGCTCGATGATGAAAAATGATTTTCTGTATTTCTGTCCCGTGATCCTCTTTACGAGCAGCGCCCCTAAGAGAACGAGAAGGATACCTACAAGATACATTGTGGCTGATACCCACCATGCGTCTGCGAAGAATGCTCCTGCGAACAGCGCGATGACCGGGATCTTCGCGCCGCACGGCATGAACGGTGTGAGCATGGCAGTCGTCCTGCGTTCTCTCTCGTTGCGGATCGTGCGGGAGGCCATAACGCCCGGAATCGCGCATCCGGTGCCGATGACCATAGGAATAACGGATTTACCAGAAAGTCCGACTCTCTTGAAGATCGGATCCAGCACAACGGTCGCCCTCGCCATGTATCCGCAGTCCTCCAGAAGAGCGATCAGGAAATACATTACCATTACCAGCGGGAGGAAACCGACAACCGCTCCGACACCGCCTATGATACCATCAACCAGGATCGCATACAACAGTGGATTTGCATTTTCCATCAATCCGCCGACCCAGCCCTGGAATGTCTCGATCCAGCCTACAAGCCAGTCGGCGATCCAGGTTCCCAGCGTAGTCTGAGATATGTAGAACACCAGGAAGATCACAGCCACGAAAATCGGGATCCCGATGATCTTGTGCGTAATGACAGCGTCGATCTTATCCTGCATATTCTTATCTTTGGTAAAGACTTTTCTCTTTTCCACCTGCTTTACAATGCCGTTGACAAAAGCAAAACGTTTTCTGTCCTCTGCCTCTACCGCATTCTTGTCATGCAGGTCGATATCCGCCTGAATATACGGCGCTTTCTGTCCTTTTCCCTTTAAGGAAGCAGCCGCCGCGACAGCCTCTTTGAGCCCCTCATGCCCCGAAGAAGTAGATATCGTCTTGATGACCGGACACCCCAGTTTCTCAGAGAGAAGCTTTGCATCGATCTTCGTCTGCTTCTTATCTGTGACATCACTCTTATTCAGGGCGACCACAACAGGGACTCCCAGCTCAAGAAGCTGGGTAGTGAAAAACAGGCTCCGGCTTAAGTTTGTCGCGTCTACGATATTGATGATCGCGTCCGGATGCTCGTTCTTCACATAGCTGCTGGTGATACTTTCCTCTGAAGTAAACGGCGACATGGAGTATGCGCCGGGCAGGTCTACCGCGACCAGCTCCTCCGCCCCATCGTAATAAGCCTTCTTGATCAGGCTTTCCTTTCGCTCTACCGTAACACCGGCCCAGTTTCCGACACGCTCATTTCTGCCTGTCAGGGCATTGTACATGGTCGTTTTACCGCTGTTCGGATTCCCTGCAAAAGCAATTCTCATTTTACCAATCTCCTCCTTTATTTCGATTAGCATAAACTAACCATTGTTCAAAAAAAATAGTAACTATGTACTATTTTCTTTTTTATATTGAAATAGCTTTCGCTAAATCAGTATCGATGTTGTATCTTCCATCTTTGATGGAAACCACGCAGCCGCCTCTCACCCGTGAGACTACGGTGATCGTTTCTCCGCTGTAGCAGCCCAGAGAAAAGAGGAACGCCTCCATCTCCTCATCATTTGTCACAATATCCTTTATGATATACTCTTCTCCTTCTTTGGCATCCAGTAAATTCATATTGCCTCAACCTCTCATCATACATTCAAATCGTATTCTTAATCGTTATTTCTAACTGATGATAGTCTAAACTAACGCAACTGATTTGTCAATCCCTTTGTGATAAAAATTACCAGATTTTGCAGCAGTTCAGATCTGCAGTGCGGGATATGCAAAGCAGCAGATCTGAGACGTATTCCCGAACTGTTATTACTTTTATAAATTTTTTAGAATTGCATTTGGTGTTCTTCCCTGATTTATGATATACTTTTTAGGTAACTGTTCACAGTAACCTTTTTAGAAATACTGTAACGACAAATTTAATTGAGGTGAATTATATGCATGTGAATGAATCCGCAGAAAACTATCTGGAAACGATCCTCATGCTGAGCCAGAAACTCCCTGTCGTCCGCTCCGTTGATGTGGCGACAGAACTTAATTTCAAAAAATCCAGCGTCAGCGTGGCGATGAAAAAGCTGAGGGAAAACCATCATATCGTAGTTTCCCCGGAAGGATATATCTCACTGACAGAGTCCGGGAAAGAGATCGCCGACCGGATCTATGAGCGTCACACACTCCTCTCCTCCTGGCTGGAGCGCCTCGGAGTGGATCCGAAGACAGCCGCAGAGGATGCCTGCCGCATCGAACATGTCATCAGCTCTGAGAGCTTTGAGGCGATCAAAAAGCATGTGAATGTGCAATAGAGGGTCCTGTCTGAAGGATTTTTTATCAGACAGTCCGGAATGCTTCCGGACAGGAAAAGCGGAGGTGCCGCGTATCGGCACCCCCGCTTTTTTCTGTCTTATCTCTGTTTTACTTCTGTCTTCTCCTTCTGTACGCCGCTGCTGCCGCGCCTGCTGCCAGCACCATGGCTGCGCACCACAGGATATAGTTTCCGCTGTCGCCCGATTTCACGGACTTCTGTGCTGCGGAAGTGTTGGAAGCTGCCGCCGCTCCTGAAGCCGAAGCTGTACTCTTATTGTCTGAAGAGCCGGCTGTCTGCCCCTGGCTCTGGCTTCCGTTTCCGGACTGGCTTCCGCCGGTTCCGGCCTGCTGATCGTCTCCGCTCTGCTGGCCGCCGCTCTGCTGATCGTCACCGCTGCCGGATGCGGTCAGTTCTGCGATCGCGTCCTCAAGAGCCGCTGCGGATGCATCCACTTCTTCCTGGAGCGCATTCTCGTCGGCCGCTGTTTCCTTTGCCGCCGCGAGCGCTGCGCGCATCACTGCAAAGCTCTGCGCATCGTAATCCGCCTCGCTGAGGCTCTCCGCCTGTGCGATCAGGTCTTCCAGAAGACTCTTGTCCGGTCTGAGCATCAGGTTCGCCATCGCATCCAGAAGATTCTGCCATGCCGTATTGACCTCTTCCTGATCCATCGCATTGACGTCCTCATAGACTTCCTTCGCCGCCGCGAGCGCTGTGGTAAACGCTTCTTTTCCAGCATCCAGATATGCATCCAGGTTACTGTTCATCTCTTCCGCCAGCGCGATCACTTTTTCGAGATCTGTCTTGTCCGCCTGTTTGAACTCCAGATACTGGATCGCTCTGATCAGGTTCTGCCATGCGCTGTCAACATCGGACTGCTTCACTCCGGCGTCGCCCGCCTGTACTCTCTCAAGAATGTCCTTCGCGTTCTGAAGGGCATCTTCGAAGTTTTCCTTCACCGCATCGACCACGTCGGAATCAATGTCTATGCCTTCTGCAAGCTCGATGGCATATTCCAGCACTGCGGTCGAGAGCTCTTCTGCCGGTTCCTGTGTCTCCTTCAGTGCATTGACTGCCGCTTCGAGAACCGCCTGCGCCTCCGCTGTGTCCGCACTGTCCTGTGCATACAGTTTCTGCGCTTCGATGAGCGCGGCGATCATCGAGTTCACAAGCTCCGTATCTTTGCCGCTGATGTCAAGGTCTTCCGCCTCTCTGATCAGCTCGCGCAGCGTTGTATCCTCCGGGATCTCCTCGTAAGTGAAGGAGACTTCCGCGATCTGATACCAGTTCTTCTTCGTCTCTGTCAGGACGACTCTCACATATTTCGCCGGAACAGCCTCAAAGGAAAGCTCTGTATCCCGGTCGTCCGGTCCGATCGTCCCTACGGTCTGCCAGCTTTCTCCGTCTGCTGAGATCTGAACCTCTGCTCCCTCGATGTAGTCTGCTCCCACATCTGAGGGCTGGAGAATACGGATTCCCGACAGGCTGACTGTCACCGGGAAGGTGAACATGAACTGGCGTCCCGCCGTCTGATCTTTATTGAACCAGCACTTGGTAGCCTCACTGCCATCCAGCATCTTGTCGTAGGAGTAGGTCGTATAGTATCCGTCGTCCGCCGAGATCTCAGGCATTCCCACGCCCGGCATCTCAAGAGCGTCCGCTGCCTGACGGATCTTGTCAAACGCCGCTGTCACAGCTGCAGGATCATCTCCCTGTCCGTACAGGATCTGCCGTCCTTCTTCGACTGCCGCTTCATATTCGCTGTAGCCAGACGCATATCCGATGTCGCTGAGCGGGTATGTGACTTCCACGTAGAGTGGATAATTCACAAGGAGAACTGCCTGTGCCTTTGCATCCCTGAGCTGTACGAGCACTTCGTCGATCTCTGTCTGCTCGATATCATCCCGTCCGGCTGCTTCTTCCGCCGCCGCATATGCCTGGCGGTAAGCCTCGAAGGTCTCCGGGATATAGTATGCTGCATCCAGGCCGTCCGCGATCTCCTGCTCAAGTTCGGATTTATCCGTATCAAGAGTGTAGGTAAAGGTATAAGTCTCGCCCTCGGATGTATAGATGCCTGAAACAGTTCCTTCCGAGATCAGGCGGTAACCGTAGATCTCCTCTGCCTCAAAGGTGTATGCATCGCCTGCATTTCCGTATTTCACAACGTCTTCCCTGAGCTTGCTTCCGGTATCGCTGACGTAGCAGAGAGTCACTTTTCCAAGGCTCTCCGCATTCTGGAATTCTCCGGCATCCGGAAGCACGGAACCTTTCTCATATCCTGCCACATGTCCAAGCACCTCGTAATTTGCCTTGAACTGCTCAAAGTCCATATTGTCGCTGCTGCTTACGTTCCATGACTTGGTCGCAAGAGAGCGCATCTCGTCTGCAATGTCCTCTGTGACGACATCCTCTGTCACCAGATCCGGGTTGTCGCACCAGATGCCCATTGCCGCGCCCGCGATATAGGACGCGTCGTCAGGTGCCGTGTAGGATGCGAACTGTCCCGGTGTCCACTCTTCAAAGATCCTTCTGTCCTGATCGATATAGTCGAAGGAGTGCTGCTCGCGCCCGTCTGTCGGCATGTCGTTCCTCAGCACGTAATAGAAGAACGTGGAGTTGAAGTTATAAATGTCCTCATGCCCCTTGTCGATGAAGGTCTGCATGCCGGCGATCGCCGGATTCCAGGTCATCTTGGACCAGTAATCAATCCCGATATAATCGTGCATCACGATCTTCTGCGGGCCTTCCCAGTCTGTCTCGCCGTAGTAGAGGCCGTCGTTGAATACACGCGGTTTAAATCCCTTGGAGTAGACATACTCGGCAAGCTCATTGATATAGTTCGCCATCACGTCTTTCCAGGTCGCTCCCTCTCCCAGAGTCTCGGCTGCATACGCGTTGAGGACCGGCTTGTACTGGGTCGTGAACGGCGCACGGTCAAATTCCATATATTCGTCTCCACCGATGTGGAAATCCGTACATCCTTCAAACAGCTCCATATACTCGTCATAGAGGCTCCGGATATATGCCACTGCCTCCGGATTGGTCACATCCAGTCCCGATGCATAGTGGTCGCCGTTGATATTCACCTGTCCGTATTCCGGATGGGCTCTCAGGATCTGGTCCACATGGCCGGGGCTGTCAAAGGACGGAATAACCTTGATCCCGTATTTTGCCGCTTCTGCCAGGATCTCCCGCACTTCCTCATGGGTGAGGTACTGCTCCGATACGATCGACGGATCCGTCTTGCACTCGATGCCGAATCCCAGGTTTTCTGAGAAATGCATCTCCAGCGTGTTCATCTTCATATAGGACATCTCACGGATCTGGCGGATGAACCAGTCTTTTGTAAAATACTTTCTTCCGCAGTCCACATGCAGGCGCCGTTCCGCCACATCCGGATAATCTGTGATCTTTCCGTAAGGCAGGCCCTTGTTTGCCGTCATGTAGTTCTGAACGGTGCGCAGGGCGTACAGCACTGCATTCTCGCTGGCTCCTGTGATCTTCACGCCGTCTTCGCTGATCTCGATCACATATGCCTCTTCGCTGTCGGACTCTTCGCACACCAGCCCGTCCTTTGCAAGATTGATCAGGATATCTGCCGGCTGCGTATCCTCTTCATTTGCGTATACCATTGCCAGAGGCGACGACGAGACGGTCTCTTTCTCTGCAAATTCCGAGTTGATCAGCTTGACTACCTCTGCAAGCCGCTCATTCTCAATATTCTCCTGATCTGCCGCAACTGCAAACCGCGTGTCCTCTGTCACTGCCCATGTCCCGTTCTCTTTGGCGAGCTCATACTTCTGCACCACCGGATTCACCAGCGCCGCCAGGGCATCCTCATCCTCCCAGCCGGGATCCGGGTCAGGACCCGGTTCTTCTGATTCGTCTGTGAACTGTGCAGTCAGCACCACGTCCTCCGCAGGCATCAGGAAGCTTGTCCCCTCGATCACTGTGTCATTGTACTTCAGCGAGCCTTCTGCAAGCTGATATCCTTCCTCCGGCTCGATATAGATATTAACTTTTGCCCCTTCCTCATAGTTGGAAGCGTCTGTGGTAATCTTTCCGCCTGTGATGGAAGGATCTATTGTCAGGCTGTGGGTCCGTTCCACTGTTGCGGTATCCACTCCGAACAGGCGGAGTTCATAGATACGTGTTGCCGCATAAGGTACTCCATCCTGGCATCCGTCAGCCACATAGAGGCGGAAATACCTCGCCGTGACCGGCTCTTCAAACTCGTAATCTGTAATATTTTCCGTGTTGTCCCTGTACTCGGCAACTGTCGTCCAGTTCGCCGCGTTTCCGAGATAGGACGAATCGGAAAGCTGTTCCGCTGTGGCGTTCGGATCCGAAAGGATCTGAAGGGAGAAGTCGGATGAAATATCCAGTTCATGCTCTACTCCGGCATGCACGGTCTCCCAGGTATAGATCGTCTTCTCCGCGCCCAGGTCAAAGGCCGCCCAGTGATTGTAGCGGGTATTGTCGCCCGGGCACCACTTGGAGCCGTCCTCGCTCTCATCAAAAAGATTCTCCGGTCCGCCGCCCACTCCCGGATTTCCGGAAGCGCCCAGCACCTTCGCACCATAGGCCTGGTTCACCGGGATCGTGGGATCCACATAGATACGGTCCGCAACCGTCACTTCCACTGTGTCGAATACTGTATCGTCATAAGCGGAAACCGCTTTCACTGTAACTGTCGGTGAGAGCTCGTTTGTATCCAGCGTCAGGATCCCGTTCCAGTTGATCACGGTCCCGTCTCCGGTGTTTCCGTCCACCGTCCAGATCACATCGTCCGTGTTCTCCTGTCCTGCTTCCACAGCTGCGGTAAACTGCAGGCTCTCGCCCTGGCGTACTTCCACGCCGTCCGACGGGGAGATCACAACGCTCCGGATATCTGCCGCGCTGGTGTCAAGAGCGCTGACGTCGAAGTCGCTGATGGCGTCCATGGCAGTCGTCACAAAGCTCTTCATCCGGTTATCCGACGGGTTCGCATACCAGGTACTGTAGTAATAATCTTCCCCGGATCCCTCCAGCGCAATGATCTGGTATCTCGGGTTCCTCTCAATGCTGAATCGTTCGAACGCTTCATTGGCAAGATAGTATCCGTGTGTCTGTACCAGCGGGTCATCGGAAGATACTGCCGCCATGGCTCCGCCGATGGCCGCCGCCATATCGTAGAGTTTGTTGATGGTGGCCTGCGCCTCATCCACGATCAGACGTTTCACCGGATCGTCGCTGTCCTTGAGCGTCTCCAGCATCTCAATGGAGTCGACGATCTCATACATTTTATCCATAAGCTCTGCCGCTGCCGCGTCATTTCCACTTCCGTACTGTGCGTACAGACGGGTCAGGTCCGCCGGCTCATAGTCATAGTTCATACTTCCGTATACGACCTTCAGCGCCTGCGCCATCTCCGGATCATCCGGGAGGATCGCGTCAAAGCAGTGCTCCCAGTTCTCGTCCGCATCAAAAGCCTGCGGATTCCAGGTGTAATCTGCCAGGCCGAAGAACGCCACCTTCGATGACTCTGAATAGTTCATCGGGTTGGAGATCACTCCCTTTAAGTTCGAAGGATTGGAATCCAGCGAATAAAAGTGATCGATGGGGTTCGTGTAATAGACGTTGTCCACGTTGTCGTTTACCGGATAGTTCCACCACATGACCGGCTCGCGGCCGATCCAGTTCTTGAACGTCGCAGCGCTTGAATTACTGATGTTCGAGAACACGTTGTTGCCGGTGAAACAGATCTCGATGTCCTCATGGAGTGCGCGGAACCGAGGCATATAGGTGGATGCTCCGCCGCTGCCGGTGGTGTACCACGCAGGTGTGAAGAAGAGCGGCTTCACACAGTCTTCCGCTGCCGTTCCTTCCGTATTGTATGTATCATACAGCTTCTCCTGCGCCTGGTTGAGCATATAGATCTGCATATCGCATGTCGCGGCCGCTGTGGACATGTCGATGTCATCCACAAAGATACCGAACTGCCGTACTCCAAGGTCATACATATGCTCAAACTTCGTCATCAGGCGTGCCACGCCTTCGTCCACTGTTTCCTCATTTGTGAAGTCAATGGGCTTCTTCATGGCCGGATGCGCCACCCACACAAAGTCTACATTGCACTCTGCGGCCTTCTCCGCATACTGACGCATCTCGTCCTGGGTGCGCAGCCCCAGTTCTGCTTCTTCCTCCGTCACTTCCGTGGGGTATTCCTCATCCCACTGGCCGAGATGATAGGGATCGTTCTTCGGTCCGTAGAGGAAGGTGTTCATCTTATATCTCTTTGCAAAATCAAACCAGCTCAGCGTTCCCTCCACGCTCCAGGGATAACCATAATATCCCTCCACACACCCGCGGTATTTCTGGAATGCATAGTCCTCAAAAGTAGAGATCTTAAGCTGTCCGTCTTCCGTCTGATCCAGCATCTGCTCCAGCGTCGCCAGACCGTAGAACGCGGCGTCGGTATCTTTGCCGAGGATCACGATATCTCCATCCTCAAAGACCTTCACCACGTGCATATCGTACTTGTTCTCACCTTCTTCGAACACCTCTCGCGGAATATTCTCCAGAGAATCCGCGGCGCCTCCTGAGCCGTCAACGCCGATATACAGATTGGTATACTCATCAGACGGTTCGCTGTCGAACTGAGGCGTGAGTCCGTTCTCGGTCAGAACCTCGTCGGCACGGTCAAGGGTCACCGTGTCGATCCCGTCCTCCGCGACCACGTTCACTGTGTCGGTGAGATCGACTGTACCATCCTCATCCGTCACCTTCTGGGGGATCGGATAGATCGTATAGTTCCCGTCAGGATCCGACGGGCCTTCTCCGCCTGCGAGGTAGTAGACGCCTACCTCATAGATGGAAACAGACGCCCAGTCGCCTCCGAAATCAGACACGTAGATCCTCATGTAACGTCCGGACGCAGGGGATGAAAGAGAAATACTCTCCTCTGTCATGGTGGGCTGTGATTCTCTGGAATATACCGTTGTCCATGAATCTTCACCTGCGTCATCAGACACCTGGATCTCATAGGAGAGGATATTCGCCTGCTCCCAGGAAATGTCCACAGTGTCAAAGGTCACGGTGCTCTCAAAATCAATCTGGAGCCACCTTGGCGTCTTGACTGCATTCGTGTCCCTGTTCGTGGCCCATCTTGTACTTGAACTGCCGTCCACCGCTTTGTCCGCGGTAAAGCTGGTGCCTGATTCGACATCGCTTGCCGATGCCGGTCTGTTCAGCGCCAGGTTATCCGAGGCGGCCGCCTGAGCCGGAACAGGAACGCAGGACAGGATCATGCATATGGCGAGCAGAAATCCTGCCACTCGTTTTTTCACTTTTTTCATGTTCCTTTTTTCCTCCTTCTTTTAGTGATTTTTTCAGGATCTCCAGCCCGTCTTCATGAAATCCCGAAAAGTCTTAAACCTTGTACAGATCAGATTCCTATAAAAAAACCGGATTCTGTAAACAAGAAGACGCCTTCATAAAGTAGATTTTCATCTCCTTGATTCTCAAATCCGGTTTTGCCCTTGCAAGGTAACAATCCAATCTATACAATTAACAATTTTATTTTATCATTATAGTAAATATTTTCCAACTTTTTCATTTTATTTCCAGTTATTTTCGTGATTATTTTTATTTATTCAGATATAAATTCATAATTCAGTCACATATTTTGTATATTATGTCCAAATTATCACAATAGTCCATCTCTCTATATCTCTTTCAAACCCGTGGTCCGCACTTCAGCCCGCGATCCTCCGCCTCACTCGTTCCAGGTCCTTGGCGGTATCCACGGAAAGGCTTTCTGTCTTTTCCACCCGGATAAACTGAAGATATTTCCCGTAATCGAGAAACCGGAGGGTGTCAATGCCCTCGATCTTCTCAAATCTGCCTGGTTCTGAATGCATATAAAAATTCAGCATGGGCTTATTGTATCCGATAATGCCCACATGCTTGTAATAAGGAAAATCAATGGATAAAAACGGGCACGGAACCGGAGACCTGGACATGTAGAGGGCGCGGAATGCTTCATCGAACACGACTTTGATATTAGAAGGGTCCAGGACTTCCGCCGGATCTTTCATCCCGGTGATGATATTTGTCCCGTACTCCTCCTCTTCCGGGACCTGGTCCGGCACGGCGGCATTGATATTATCCGGGAAGATCAGCGGCTCATCCCCGTTGATCTGCACATAGAAGTCCGCCCGGATCTGATCCGACGCCTCTGCGAGACGCTCCGCAGCGCACCGGTGCGTATCCGCTGTCATGACGGCAGGGATCCCGAATCTTCTGCAGGCATCCATGATCCGCTCGTCGTCCGCCGCCACACAGAGCTCGTCCAGCCGGTCCGCCTGCGCTGCCCTCTGATAGACCCACCAGATCATCGGCCTGCCTTCAATCTCCAGCAGTGGTTTGCCCGGGAGCCTGGTGGAAGCATACCGGGCAGGTATGATCCCTGCCGTCCTCATGATCCGCCCTCCCTTCCCTGCGCTTTCAGGGTTTCAAGCTCCCGCCGCAGTTCCTTTTCCGATTCGATATATTCGAAAAGCCGCCTCTCCGTCGCTGCCAGGATCCCTTCCAGCATCCGGATGCGGATCTGCTCCTCCGTCATCTTTCTGACCGTGATCTCTGCTCCCTCCCGCTGCAGTTCCTCCTCCGCCTCAAACTCTGAGACCATCCTTCTCACCTCTTCTTTCTCCGAATAAAAATACATTGCATGCTCCCATTCTTTTGGTTCTTCTTCCATGCCCGTCCGGGTTCCGTCCGCATCCGGCCCTTCTCTGCTCTCCTTTCTGACTGCAACGGGAAGCATCCGCAGGAACTCCTCTTTTCTCCCCGGAGTATACATCGGATACTGCTCTTCTTCATTCAGGAACAGGATCCCCTGCACAGACTCTTCCCGGCCGATACATACACTCTCCGTGAGATCCCGGATCTTGCTTTCCTCTGCCCTGTCCCCGCAGAGATACAGGACTCTGCTCCCGGAAGAAAAGGTAGTTTTCCCCTGCATTCCTTCCTCGATCTGAAATTTCCCCCGCCGGCAGCATCGGCACGATGCAAGATTTTCAAGCTGCGTCATGTTCATGCCAAACGCGCGGATCGTCTCTGCCCCGAGCTCTTCCGCCAGCTTCAGCGCTATATCATAGAGCGCGTCATAACGGTATGTCCGCTCATATTCGGCGTTGAACACGATCTCTTCCGTAAACTCCCGCCGGATCTGATTGATCCCGGTAGAGCTGACCGTGCAGACCGTCCCCGGAAGTCTGTGAAATGCCAGCGGGAGGAGTTCCGACGGGAACCTCTCCCGTATGATCTCCGACTCCGGGAACAGAAGGCCATAGTACAGGATGTCGTCCGGATGCGGCTTGATCAGGACCTCCCGTTCTCTCAGATAATAGTCATAGAGATGGCGGTAGATGCTGATCTGACCATCCAGGGACAGCTGACCGAGGCCTGCAAACTGCTGGGTGAGCAGGAGGACTGCATCCGGAGACGCCTGAAGCCGCGGCACATCGAACACGTTTCTGATCTCCTCCTGAAGCCTCTCCGGAAGTTTCCTGAACTGCTCCATGACCTGAAAGTCTGCCGCCCGCTCATCCCGGAAATCAGGTTCCTGCGCCTTCATATCACAGTACTTTTTTGTGATCAGGGGACTTCTGTGGTCATACAGCCCGTACTGCTCAATAAGAGAATATCTGTCCGGAGCGCTTTTTCTGTGGATCTCCGCAAGGATCCACGGCCGGCTCAGCGCCCCGCTGCCGTCCTCGAACATCTCAAAAGGAATTCCTTCTGAGATGAGATATGCCTGCAGATAGGTGTGGATGCCCGCCGCAAGGATCTTCTCAAAGCTTCGGATATCATAAGGAAGAGTCCGCCGCAGCTCTTCCCCAGTCTCCCGGATGATCTCTTCCCCGCTGCCCCTGTACCCTCCGAACCGGAACAGGTACACCTCGTCGAAAAGTTTCTTCGTCTCCAGTTCCCGGTAACGGGGCATCCGTTCGGTAATATAGGTTCCGAGGATCAGGATGCATTTTTCTTCTCTGTGATAGACCTGTCTGTGCACGATGCACTCCAGGATCTGATACGACGACAGCGCCTGATACAGTATCATACGTCTTCCTCCCATAGACCTGCTTTCTTCATTACATCGGACACGGACTCCATGACCGCCTTCTCCTGGGTCGCGAACAGATCCCGCCCGAAGAGCCAGCCTCCGAAATATCTGCGCAGCCATGAAAGATTCCTCGAGAAGTACTGGAACGGCATGTAGGCGTCATGTCCCGAGATATCCAGCATAAACGGATACTCCCTGAATCTCGTCTGATACTCCCGGGCAAAATCAAGGGCTCCTCTGTGAATCTCGCTGTTGTGTGCGTAGTTCTCCACTTCCGGAATATCGTAGAGGAACCGCCCTTCCCTGTCGAACCCGAGAAAGGTAGGTGTGCTGGACTGGGTCAGGATCTCAAAGAAAAAGGAATTCAGACGGCTGTTCTCCTCCTGATGGGCGTCGTGCAGTCCTTTGTTCTGCATATTGGAAAAGATATAGGTCTTCACTTCCTGCCTCTGCATCATCCCCGCCATGTAGGTATCGTTCACATTCCGAGCCGCCGCCAGCAGACAGTGGATCTCACACCCGCTCTGATACTCCTGTTCCAGCAGATATTTGACCTGGAGCACATTGTTGCCCGACCATCCCACGTCCACGACCGCTGCCCTGCGCGCGTCTCCGATCTTATCAAGAAGATACTCCCGGATATGATTCTGATCCTCCTGATAACAGGCGCACACTTCATTCCAGTGTTCGACCACAAGGCGGCGTACGATCTTTTCATTCTCCGGGGTCAGGTATTCTTCCTCCCGGATACGATAATCCCGGAAATACTTCTTCAGAGTCCCGATCCCGGTACGGTCAAACAAGATCCCCACCTTCGATTTGTACAGCGCGTTCGCCTTGTGATGGATGATCTGAAGAAGATAGGGGTGCCTGTTCTTTCCAACAATGGTCTTCACCACCGGAATCCGGGACCAGAGCACATACTCTGAGGGCATCTCCGGATGCATCTGGCGGAATACCTTCTGATACAGATCCCCCTCCCGGGCAAGGAACAGGACCCGATCCAGCTGATGCTCCTTCGCGTAACGCCAGATCCACTGGCAGAATCCCATCACATAGAGACCGGTATAGACAAATCCCACTTCATAATACGGGCTGTAATGGTATCTTCCGCAGTGGAGCCTGGCGTTGACGATCCCCCGGTAGGCGGAACCTGCAAGCCGTGACATATCTCCCGCCCGGAAGGGGCTGCCCGCCTCATTCACATTTTGATAATAGCGCGTATCGATTCCCTTCTTCTCCGCCGCTTCAATATCCGATACCGGATTATCACCCACATGGACAAGCTTCTGCGGATAGCGCTGCCTCAGGATATCGTACAGGCCGCCGTTTCTCTTGGAGCAGTTATAGTCGCAGGAAACAAGAATGGAGTCGAACCCCTCATATCCGCAGCGCTCCAGCAGCAGCCGCATCTTTTCCTCCGGAAGATACATGTCCGACACTGCTGCGATGATCTTTTTCTGCCCCTTCATCATGCGGAAGACTTCTGCCATATAAGGGTTGGCATAGCACAGGCTGCACTCTACAGCGAATTCTGTCTCTGCTCCCTTCTCAGCTTCCACACCGGTCTCCTCCTCGACCAGGCGGTAGATGTCGAGCAGCGTCACTTCCTTATTTCCCCGTTCCAGCTCGCTGATCCTCCTCGCCTCCTGCTCTGCATGGATCCTGATCTCACAGAAATCCATGATATCCAGCCGCTCCCCTACAAGGATAAAGAGATCTGACGGTCGGGAGAAAGGCCGCAGCACCAGAGTGTCAAACACGTCGAAGGAGATCACATCATAAGGCATCATCCCCTTTGCCAGATGCATTGGGGAGGTTCGGTTGGATGCTGTGGATTCTGCGCCTTTTTCAAAAAGCCTCCCGCTGTTCCTGTTGCGGTACCGGCTATAGGGTGCGGTGACGGAAAGAGTTCCGGGGTAGTCCTGATACCGGCGCCCGTCCATCGTATATTTCAGGCTGTACTCATATTTCCTCCCGCCCTCTGCTTCTGTATCCCGATATGACGTCTTCCCGGTCCGGATCAGAAAACGCCGCCCCTCCTCAGCAGAAGACCGGTAGAGATGATAGTGGAGAGCTCCCGGAATCTTCTCCCAGGCAAGACAGACACTTCCGTCTCCCGCTCCGTTTTCCGCCAGCACAAGAGACCTCCTTCCGGCCTGGGAGACGCCTTTTCCCGACGCCGGATCCGGTCCGGATCCGCCGTCCGCTGTCTGCGCGAGCTTCTCCATAAAGAAGAGCTCCTGGCTCTTCACTGTAGATACGGTGAGGATCTCCGAGAACGGCCCGTAGTTCTTCCCGTCCATGGACACTTTGTACTTGAAAAAGCACACCGTCTCCGGGGCAATCCCGGATGCTGTATAGATATGCCTCTCCTGCTTCTCAAGGAACCGGTAGTGAACGGCGTCCAGAGAGACATAGATGTTATAGCAGACCGCTCCGGGAATCCATTCCATGCGGATCTTCGCCGTATCCTTTTTCTGCTTCATGAGAGCGATGGAGGGGATCCGTTCCTGCCGGCTGTCCCTGTACTTCCAGGAGAGGACAAGAAGGACGAACCAGTGTTTCAGCCGCCTCTTCCTGTGTTCTTCGAAATGTCCCCTGACATACCGCTCATATTCTGTCCGGATCCTGTCATTCCTGCGGACGATCCTGTCGTACAGCCAGTCCTTCACAACTTCCGCCCCCTTTCTGTCCACCGTTTTTCAGCCCCACAGTTTCTCCGCACACTCATCCAGGATTCCTCTCTTCTCAAGGATCATCTCCACGAATTCCCGGACTGCCCCCTCGCCGCCCCGGCTGGAGAGCACATAGGAGCAGCAGGACTTGACCTGTTTCGCCGCGTTCTGGGGACAGACTGCTGTTCCCACGCATCTCATTGCCCCAAGGTCGTTCAGGTCATCGCCCACATAGGCTGCCTCTTCCGGCGGAATCTGATGTTCTTCCAGGAATCTGCTGAGGAACTCCTTTTTATTTTTTACATTCTGGAAAACACAGCGGATCCCCAGTTCCCCGGCACGCTTTGACACGCAGCCGCTCTCCCTGCCTGTCAGGATGACAGGTTCGATGCCGGCCGCCTTTGCAAGAAGGACGGCGGCGCCGTCCTGTACTGTAAACTTCTTTATCTCCACGCCATTTCCATCCAGATAGATGCCTCCGTCTGTCATCGTGCCATCCACATCCAGGATCAGCCAGCGAATCAGTTCCAGTGTCTCTACAACCTTCATCTGCATTTCCTCCTTCCGGGTGATGTCTCACTCTGCAGCACTGCTTCGGTACTCCCTGCACAGTGCAGCGATATACTTTTCATCGTAGGCGCTCTTTTTCTCCTTCGGGATCTCCTGCAGGATCCGATGCATGTCTTTTGCCGTAAAGCATCCTTCTGACAGAAGATACTCGGCATAATTCCGGTGCACATTAAACTTTGCCGACAGGAAGTACTCCGCCATATACCCCCAGGATTCCTGCTCCCGGACAGGCGTGATATACTTCTCTATGGCGTCCAGCACCGGGTCTATATCATAACTCTTCGAATAGTTCCGGTTCAGATAATCCATGATCAGCTCAATGCAGAGGTTCCCTGGCACGCGCCCCATGCCGTTGAGCGAGGCATCTACCACACAGTTTCTCTCCTGCACCCGCATTTCCAGAAAGGACTGGGCGAGAAGAAAGGACTGAGCCATGTTCTCATGGAGGTGGAGCCCCAGTGTGATCCCTTCCTCCAGATTGTTCTCACAGAGGGAATAGATCCGGATGAGCTCCTTCTTTGTCATGGAACCGAAGGTATCCACGATAGAGAAGCCGTCAGGCCCGAGCCGGTTGACCTTTTCCAGAAGACGGAGAAGCTCCCCGTCCTCATAGCCCATGATATTGATCGGGTTTACAAAGAGCGGATATCCTTTCTCCATCACCCTTCTGCAGAACGTCAGCCCCTCCTCCACATCATAGTCGTGGAAGGTGACTCTCACGGCGGAGACCGTCCCGTCATTCTCCTCCAGTTTCCGGACGTCATACTGGTCATGGAGCGCCATGACCACAAATCCTGTCCGTCCGTGTTCCTCCGGGAGGATCTGCTTCAGTTCGCTGACCGAGTTGAACAGGGTGTGATCTCTCTGATATTCACAGTCTCTCAGGAAGCCGGCCTCGATCAGATCCGTGCCCGCCCTCACAAGCTCTGCGATGATCTTCCTTATCGTCTTCTCTCCGAAATCCCATCCGTTGATATATCCCCCGTCTCTGAGTGTACAGTCCAGAAGTCTGATCTTTTCCATTTCTGTTCTCCTTCTTCCCGCTTTTTCATTCCTGGTTTCGTTCCTTCGCACTGCGTTCTCCCGGTTTTCCCACAGCGCTTCGCATTCCCTCTTCCACTCCCTCGGCATTTTCCTTCTGAAACAGTATCCGCACGGTCAGGAACAGAAGGCGGATATCCAGCCCCAGAGAATAATTGTAAATATATATCAGATCATATTTGATCTTATCTTCAGGACCGGTGCTGTACTTCCCGTAGATCTGTGCATATCCGGTCAGCCCGCCCCGGACCTTGAGCCGTTCCGTAAACTCCGGGATGATCCGGGAGTATTCCTCCACAAATTCTCTCCGCTCCGGCCTGGGTCCTACCATGGACATATCTCCCTTAAGCACATTGATCAGCTGAGGCAGCTCGTCAAAATGAATATTGCGGATCACCTTTCCCACCTTTGTCACCCTGGAATCATTCTTCGAGGCGAGCCTGGGGCCGTCCTTCTCCGCATCCACATTCATACTGCGGAACTTCAGCATCTCAAATTCTCTCCCGCCCTTTGTGATCCTCTTCTGCCGGTACAGCACAGGACCGCCGTCCTCGAACCGGATCAGGAGCGCCGTCACCGCCATGACCGGAGACAGGAGTACCATGAGGAGCAGTGCAGTCAGGATATCTTCTGCCCGCTTCAGGAATTTCTGTTCCGCGGTCAGATCTCCCTGTCGGTACTTGAACAGCACCTTGTCGTACAATCTCAGTATTCCCGCATTCTGAATATAAATATCAGAAACTTTTGGAATGCTATAGCAATCCTTATCATGTCTGATGCACATTTTCATGATCTGATTTCTATCCTCATAAGGGAGATCACCGAGGCAGACCGCACCGTACCGGTCGATCAGGGCGGCCAATTTCTCCTTCCCGGCTCTGTAATGGACGGCCTTCGCAATGTGGAAGTACCGATTGATCCGATTGTTGTATTCCCTGCTGTTCTCGGGATCTTCTCTGTCACCGTAAATAAAGAGCGCTTCCTTGAACGGCCGCCCTCTGAGGTACAGTGAGAAGAGCGAGACCGCCCGCGCCGTCCCCGCTGCTGCCTCCAGGAGTGTCAGAAAAAGGAATTCTTTTACGATTTCCCAGAGAGAGTACTCTGTGACAGTGCACATCAGCGCTCCGAAAAAAAGATTGGCGCACACTGCCCCGAAGAACTGGCCGTAAACAAGATCCAGCAGTCTTCTCTGTTCAATGTTCCCTGCCTCCAGCAGGAGCCAGGCGCCTTCCAGCATCACGATATAGAGGATCGTGACCGGAAGGGACCGTGTACTCCAGAGCTGCCTCATGACCCAGGCGGCAGCGGCAAAATACACCAGCAGGAGGGCTCCCCCTGTCAGCAGTTTCACCGCTCTGAAAATAGTCTGTCCGTTCCTCATTTTTTCATACCTGATGCTTTCATTTTATTCCACATTCTGCTCTGTATCCCAGCAGAAGCTCTCTTCCAGCCTCCTCTGTGCTTTTCTGTCTCCCAGAAAGAGCAGGATGGGAGCATAGGCATCCCTCCCGGAGATCTCCCCGGTCCCCTCTGAGAGCAGATCTCCGAAATACCTTCTATAATCCTCCACATAATCCAGGATCCCTTCCTGGATCTGCCGGATCTCCCGGGCGTGTCTTTCTTTCCTTCCGAACCGGAACACTGTCTCTCCATCTGCTCCGATGCCAAAGCCTTTCAGCGACGGGAAAGCGGAAGTAAAGAGCAGCTCCATGTACAGGTTATGCTTCCTGTTGAGGTCATGATATTTCCACAGATCCCGGTTCTTCTGCTGAGAAAAAAGGTAGCTTTCCATCTGCCCGGAGAAGAAAAACCCTTCGCTCACATCCGGGGAGAGATTGTGCGCGGTATTCGTTCCCATGACCACCCCGTAGACTGTAAAAGGAAGATGGAGAACCTGATCCATCATCCTGCCCAGAGCAGCAGCCCCGCTTCCGGCCCACCCGACATCCACCGCAGCTGCCGAACCAGATCCTTCTGCCAGTCTCTTGAGATATCTCCCCGCTGCCAGGCGTTCCTCGCTGTATATGGAAGAGACCCGCTCCCACACAGAGAGCAGGTACTCTCTGCACCGGCGTGCAAGATCCTCTGTCAGCCGGTCTCTCCTGCTGCATTCCATGCGTCCGCAGGCGTCATCCAGCAGAACACCCAGCCCCATGCTGGAAAAGATCTGCTCCAGGCGGTATCCCTGATTCACCTTCTGAAAAAGAAAGCGCTGGAAGTAATCATACCGGTACACATCTGCAAGAAGGCGGGTGGATACATTTCTGGACCAGAGGACGTAGTCCGTCTCCTCCTCCGGATACAGAATGTCATAGACCTTCTTCAGGATCTCTCCGTCTCTTGCCAGGAACCAGATCCTTTCGATCTTCTTTTCCGCCGCATACCGGTGTATGAACCTGCAGTATCCTATTGCGAGTATGCCTCCGTAAAGATATCCATATTCATAGAAATATCCATATTTCTTCTTTTCTGAATGAAGCCGTATATTAACGATCCCACGGTACATGGCCCCTGTGATCGGGGACATGTCCATGGGACGGTAACTGTTCCCCGTTTTCTGGGGATTGGGATACAGGAACGCGGTGAATCCTGCCCGCCGCGCCATCTGGAGATCAGCCTGTACATTGTCCCCCACATGGGCATATTTTTTCTTTCCGCCGCCGTTCCCTGTTTCCATTCTCACGATCCGGTAGAGTCCTCCCCTATGCTTGGACTCCCTGTATTCTGAAGAGATATAATATCCGTCGAATCTCCCCAGTCCTTTCCTCTCAAGGAGGTCTTTCAGAAACTCTGTCTCAAGGTACATGTCACTGGTCACGACCAGACTCCGTCCGCTTTTCCTCAGCGCTTCCAGGACGGGCAGAAAATACGGATTGGCAAGACAGTACTTTCGTTCCAGTTCCCGCTCCGTCTCCATTCCTTTCTCCGCCGGGATCCCGGTCAGACGCTCCATCTCGTCCCAGATCTCGGACAGTGTCACCTCCCCGCTTTTTCCTCCCCGCCGCTTTCTGGCTTCGGATTCTGCTTCCTGGCGGATCCTGCGCAGATCGGGACAGGAAAATTCTATGCCCAGAAAATAGAACAGTTCAGACGGCTCAGAAAAAGGGCGAAGCAAAAGCGTATCGAAAATATCAAATGAAATGACATCATAATTTTTCAGTTTACTGATCAGCGCGTCCGGCTCTTCCATTTCCGGATTTTCCGACTCCCCCGGCATCTGCCGCTTCCTCTCATAATATCCATAGCTCACCGGACAGAGCAGATCTCTGCGCCTCAGGAAATACCAGCTGAAATTCCACCACACAAGCGCTGCAAAACACCAAAGTCTCCCTGCAGCTCCGCAGGAATCCTGCCTCATCTTCAGATATCTGGCGCGTATCCCTGGTATCCGGTTCACCAGCAGACGATAGATCCTGTTTCTGAGATTCTCTGTCATCCTGCTCCGCCCTTTCTCTTCTTCCCATATTCGATATACGCCCGGCACACTGCTTCCGGATCTCCCGTCATCTTCTGGACCCCTTTCTCGATCCAGACTGCCCGGGTACAGTTTCTGAGGATCGTTTCCGTAGAATGAGAAACGATCAGGACTGTGGCACCGCTGTGGATCATCTCCTGGATCTTCCTGCCGCTCTTTTCCTTAAAGAACATGTCCCCCACGCTCAGCACCTCATCCAGGATCAGGATCCCCGGTGTGTCCCTCGCCGTTGCCACGGCAAATCCCAGGCGGGAGACCATGCCTGATGAAAAATTCTTCACCTTCTGCTCCATGAAGCCCTCCAGTTCCGCAAACTCCACGATGCTGTCATACTTCCGGCGGATGAACTCCCGGCTGTATCCCAGGATCGCGCCGTTCAGATACACATTCTCTCTCGCCGTCAGTTCACGGTCGAATCCGGTCCCCAGCGTCAGAAGCTGAATGTTCTTCTGATTCGTGATCACGCGCCCTCTGGTAGGAGTCATGGCGCCGGAGATAATCTTCAGCAGGGTGCTCTTTCCCGAACCGTTTGTACCGATGATCCCGACGATTTCCCCCTTATATACGTCGAACCGGATCCCGTTCAGCGCCCGCAGCGTCCGGTATCGGTTCTTTCCCGTGGCCATACTGATGATGAATTCCTTCAGGCTTGATGTATTCTCCACAGGGACACGAAAGAACATGCTCACGTTTCGGACCGAGATCACCGGCCTTCTCCTCCGCTCTGTCTCACTGTGTTTTTCCGGACGCTCTTCTCCCATCTCTCTGCCTCCTTTTCTTCTGCGCTTCTGTTTGTCCTGTCCACTCATTCCTTCTGTCGTTCCGGTCTCCTTTCCGCTCCGTTCTGATTCAGGATTCCCGCTCTCCTCTGCGTCTCTCAAAGCTTCTGGACGATCCGGTTCTGGCTCTCCCGGAAGATCCATGTTCCGGTCAGGAAGATCCCTCCGCTCCACAGGATCATCCGGACCCACACTGCTCCCCCCGGCATGGTCCCGTACAGGATACAGTCTCTTGCCGCTGCGATGAAATTATAGACCGGGTTCTGCCGGATCAGCAGCTGCATCCCTGCCGGAAGAAGCTCCAGAGGGTAAAACAGCGCGGAAAGATACATCCACAGCGTGAGCACCACGGAATAGAGGTGCCTCACATCTCCAAAGAAAACATAGAGCACGGACAGTATATAGCTCAGCCCCAGAGCAAACAGGAATACCATGGCTGTGATGACCGGATACAAAAGCATGTACCATGTAAGGGGGATGCGGAAGAACAGCAGGATACAGAGATATGCGATCAGGGAATACAGGAAATTGACAAACGCTGTGCACACCCTTGCCAGGGGGAACACAGACCGCGGAAGCTTCACCTGAAGGATCAGCATCTGATTGTCCGCCAGTGCGGTCATGGCTGTGTTTGTGGCCGTCGTAAGAAAATTCCAGATCAGGAATCCGGTCAGATAGTAGACCGGATAATTCTCGATCGACCGTCGGAACATAGTGGAGAAGATCAGCGACAGAACAGCCATTGAGAGCAGGGGATTGAGTACACTCCACAGGATCCCCAGCTTTGACCTGCTGTATTTTCTCCGGATTTCCCTTGATACAAGCTCCTGTATCACAAAAAGCGACTGCCTGTTCATCATTTTATCCTTTCTAAAATATCTTTTTTAATATAAAGCAAATATTTATATATCCTGTTCTGGAGCAGATGCCAGCGCACCGCCCCTCCGCTCCGAACAATGCTCCCCTCCATCCAGGCACTCTCCCGCACCGTTCTTTTCCGCACGCCGGTCATGGCCATGATCTTCGCCGCAAAGTGATTCTGCCGGATTTCCTGTTCTGTCAGCTGCGGCGCAAGCAGATGACCGGCGTCCAGCACATCATCGGTAAACTTCATTCTCCCGAATGCCTCTGCCTGCGCTCTGTCAGGGCGGCCCATGAGCTGCCGGAACTTTTTCCATATCCTCTTCTGCGCCCTTGTCTGTCTTCCCTTCTTTTCCCTGTCCTCTGCCGGCTTTCCCCTGCTCCCCCGTGCTTCCCGCAGAAATGCCGGTTCCCCGGGCCTCCTCCGGACCTCCTGTTCCGCTCTTCGGATGACCGCTTGGTGGATCAGTTCCAGCGCTTCCTGGTTCTCGATCCTTCCCGGTTCTTCCTCGGGCACATATCCTTCCGCTGTACGCCGATATCCTGTGGTCATCCCTGCGGGCTCGCTGCAGATGCATTCGAACAGACTGTTAGAAAAAGATGCCTTCCTCCTTATCTTTCCCAGAGGGCCGAAATAATACGCATGATATTCCCCTTTCTCCGCATCTGCCGGGATATGCCAGAGTCCGAAATAGTATCCCGTGATCTGTCCCTGGTATCCCGCGGAGGAGACCAGCATCGACAGCGTCCGCTGGATACTCCCAGTCCATCCGCTGTCCGCGACTGCATAATCCATATTCTCGAAGAGTCCTTGTGACCGCAGATACCCCACCGTCCCGTCATATGCTTTCTTCGCGTGAAGCGACACATATTCCCAGAACAGCTCAGTGCGGGCAAGCACCCCGCGCAGGCTTCGCACCTGCCTGTAGGACAGAATCCGGTCCAGTTCCTCCTCCCTGCCCATCGCCCGCGCGGTCTCCTCTGCCTCCTGCTCTGTCAGGCCGCCGCGCTTTAGCACTTTCCTCAGAGTAACATCGATTCCGCCGAGACAGATCTGATCCACGGCAGCTCTCCCCAGCAGGCAGAAGGAGGGAACCCGGAGGGAATACCTGGAGCATCTCAGATACCGGCACTCGATCCGCGGACTCATCCCCGCTGAAAGAATCTCAGCCGCCCGGTACATGGGGTATCCGTCCCGGGCAAGAAAATAGATCCGCCGGATCCCGTGTCTCCCGGCGGATCTCAAGATCCACTCCACAAATTCCACGAGCACAGGGGCAAGTATCTGCTCTGCGCTCTGTTCAATTGTATCCAGATATGTCTGATCTGTCTGTTCCATCTTTCCTCCCCTTCTCTGCCGCCTGATACCGCTTGATCCTGCTGCCAAGGGCTGCGGGGATCACGCCTCCGGCAAGGGGCCTGTACCGGTACAGCCGGCCCTTTATCCCGCCCAGTCCCAGACGTCCGAACCATCTTGCCCGGAGTCTTGTCTCATCGATCCTGAAGCGGAGTTTCCTCTTCCGGAAGCTGTCCCGGTCCTCCCGGTAGCAGAACAGCTCTTCCTGAAGATTGTACCCATAACTGCCCGAAATATACAGCCGCATGAAAAGTTCATAGTCCTCGCATCGGAGCGTCTGTCTGGACTGGCTGTAATTTCCATATTTTTCAAAAACTTCTCTGCGGAAGACCACGGAAGGATGAATAAAGGGCGAATAAAGAAGAAAATCCTCCTTTTCCGGACGCTCCGGCATCCTTCTCCGCCCCCACGTCCCCTCCCCGCTGATGAGGAACGCACTGCATCCTGCATAGTCGTACTCCGGATGTCTCTCAAGGAAACCGATCTGCCGCTCCAGCCTCTCCGGAAGAGAAACGTCATCTCCGTCCATCCGGGCAATGAACTCCCCTTCCGCCGCACGGATACACTGGTTGAGCCCGAAAGCGATCCCCCGGTTGATTCTGCCCTCCAGATACCGGATCCGGGGATCCCCTTCAGCCAGTTCCCGGATCTTCTTTCCATACTCTGCGTCAGAGCCGTCATTGTAGATCAGCAGCTCCCAGTCCTTCCATGTCTGATCCCGGATGGATTCCACCGCCTTTTCCAGATGGGAAAAAGGATGGGGATTGTACACGCTCATGATCACGCTTACCTTCACACTCATCTTCCCACTCCTTCCATATCATTCTGTAGATCTGCTCAACCGCCTTTTCCGTGCGGCCGCTGCCGAAAACGAGGCTGTCCCCGGCAGCCCTTCTAGCGGCAGCCTCCCGCAGCGCGGGCTCAGACTGCAGAAGAAGCACTGCATCTCTGAAGTCCTCCGGGCTCCTTCCCTCGCAGAGGAATCCATTCTCCCCGTTCCTCACATATTCAACAGTCCCCCTGTTCCGCGCCGCCACTACAGGCACGCCGCAGGCCATCGCCTCCAGCGCCGCCATTCCGAGGCCTTCCCTTAGAGATGGGAACAGGAACACATCTGCCCCCTGCAGGAGCACCTCCAGGTCTGTGCAGAATCCAAGAAATATTACCTGGTCCTCCAGCCCCCATTTTCGTGTCAGCTCCTCCAGCACCCGCCGGTGCGGTCCGTCTCCGCAAATGACATACCGGATCGGGAGTTCTGTCTTCTCCTCCAACCCTGCCAGCATCCTGAGCACGGTCTCGTGATTCTTCTCGGGATCCAGCAGCGCCGCTGTCAGAAGACAGAATTCGTCCTTCTTTACCCCCATCCGTCTTCTCGCCTCCTCCCGGAGCCAGGGCCTGGGCATATATCTGCGCGTATCCACCCCTGTCCCTGGGATCCGGAAGACATTCCCGCCTCTCTTCAGGCGGAAGCGTCGGGCGCATTCCTCATCCTCTTTATTGATCGTGATCAGCACATCCGTGCAGCGCGCCAGGAATCGTTCTGCCGTATAATACAACAGCCAGTTCCGCGCCGGAGCCCCCTGATAGAAATGAAACCCGTGAGCCGTATAGATGACCGCAGGCCTCCTTCCCGACAGCCGGGCTGCAAGCCTGCCCAGCAGTCCTCCCACCGGATTGTGGCAGTGCACTGTGTCGATGTTCTCCCTCCGGATGATCGCTGCCAGTCTCACAAGCGCCCGGAAATTCCTTCCAAGTTTCCAGGGCAGTTTCTCAATGGGAATATGGTGTATCCGGATCCCATTCTTCTCAAAATAAGACGGGTCGAATTCATATGCCGGGTGCTGAAAGTTGGAGGCATAATGGATCTCAGCTCCTGCCTTTTTCAGGATCTCCACACTGTTTTTCTCAAACTGCCATAAAAATCCGCTCACCGTCGTGATGATCAGTACTCTGTGCTTCATGTCTGCTCACTCCCGTCCCCGGCGGAACCCCTGCATGGGCGGCGCCGCCGGATCTGTCTTTCCTGTACCGGAAGTAAGTCTAGCATTTTCCGACAGCAGATTCCTTATGCTTTTACTGGAAAAAAAGACTTGGGTGCGCGTTCACATGCGCACCCAAGTCTTTTTTCCATTTTCTTACATATTATTTCGTTTCGAAATGCGGCCTATCTGATCTGTGCAAGGACCTTTTTGAGTTCCTCCGCTGATTTTCTCAGCTTCTCCATCTCATCCTCACTGAGATGGATCTCAAGGATCTGCTCCGCGCCGCGGTTTCCGATCACGGTCGGGATACTCAGGCACAGTCCCGAAAGGCCGTATTCCCCGTTCAGTGAAACGGACACAGGGGCTACCGTATGGCTGTCCCGCACGATTGCCTCTGCAATGCGGGTCGCTGCCATGCCGATACCATAATAGGTTGCTCCCTTGCGCTCGATGATCTCGTAAGCACTGTCTCTGACTGCATGATAGATCTCATCTTTTTCCTTCTCAAAGCTGCTGAATCCCCTTAAAGCGGCAAATTCTTCCAGATCGATGCCGTAGACATTCGCACAGCTCCACACCGCCAGTTCGCTGTCGCCATGTTCGCCGATGATAAATGCATGCACGTTACGGCTGTCCACATCCAGCTTTCCGCTGACCAGATATTTCAGCCGCGCCGTGTCCAGCACAGTTCCCGAACCGATCACCCGCTCTTTTGGAAATCCGGATTCCTCGAGCGCGACCTGGGTCAGGATGTCCACCGGATTCGAGACGATCAGCAGGATCCCCTCGCAGTTCACCCTCTTGATCTCCCGGATGATCGAGCGCATGATCCCCGCGTTCTTCTGCACCAGATCCAGCCTGCTCTCGCCCGGCTTCTGGTTAGCGCCTGCCGTGATGATCACCACTCCCGCATCTGCGATATCCTCATACTCGCCTTTCCGAATATCCATAGCGTGGGCAAACGGGACGCCGTGGCTGATATCCATGGCTTCTCCCTCCGCCTTGGCCCCGTTAGCGTCAAGGAGCACCAGTTCCGAAAAAGTTCCCTGCTGCATCAGCGCGTAAGCGATCGCAGAGCCTACAAATCCGCATCCGACTACTGCCGCTTTCTGTATATTCACCATAATCCGCATCCTCCTTCAAATACATTTTTAATTCCTAGTATTTTACTAGGGATTGTTTATATCTTCATTATAGTATATTTTCCGGAAAATACAAGATTTTTCAGGTATTTTTTTCCATCAGCGTTTTTTCTATGAGTTTTCTCGTCCCCTTCACTTTTCCCGGATCCGTCCCTCCGGAATTGATTCCGATGACCACATCATCGGTCATCACCACCGAAGGGAAATAGAAGTCGCAGAGGTTCCTGTCATCCGCAGCGTTGACTGGGATCCCGCTCTCCCTGCACTCCGCCTGCACCGCGCGGTTGACTTCCCGGCTGTCAGTGGCAGCGAGGACAAGATCAGCGCCCCGGGCGTCTCCCTTCCTGTATTCCCTCCGTTCCACACAGATTCTGCCTTCCTTCTCCAGGCCTTCCAGATCCCCGCAGAGCTGCGGGGCGACCACACGGATGGACGCGCCGAACCGGAGCAGAGTCGTCACTCGCCGAAGTGCGATCCTTCCACCTCCTGCGACCAGAACATTCTTTCCTGTCAGATCCACAAACATGGGAAAATACGGTCTCTCCATCTCTCTCCCTCCGTCAGCTCAGTCGTTCAGCATATAGAGCAGCGCATTGCAGATGCACGCCGCGATGTTGCTGCCGCCCTTACGTCCTCTTGCCACGATATAAGGCGTATCCTTCAGTCCCAGGATCAGTTCCTTGGACTGTACCACATTGACAAATCCCACCGGAACGCCGATGATCAGTTCCGGCCTGAGAACTCCTTCGTTCACCAGCTCATAGAGCCGCACAAGAGCTGTCGGGGCATTCCCCACGGCAAAGATCAGCCTCTCGTTCCCGTACAGTTCCGCCGCCTTATCCATGCACGCCGCGGCTCTTGTCGTGCCGTTTAAGCGCGCTGTCTCCGCCACATCTTCATCTGACATAAAGCAGTGTACCTCTCCTCCATACCGGGCAAGGCGCTTCTTGTTGATCCCGGCGCGCGCCATCTGGGTATCCGTCACAATAGATGCGCCGCGGCGGACTGCGTCCAGCGCTCTGTCCACTGCATGATCCGAAAATACAAGATTGTCCGCATAGTCAAAATCCGCGCTGGTATGGATGCACCGCTTGACGATCGGCTCTGTCCCCGGCAGGAGCACACGGTCCCCAAGTTCCTCTGTTATGATCTCAAAGCTTCTCTTCTCAATGTCCGCAGGCCGAACCTGCTCCAGTTCTGTCAGCATATCTGAACCTCTCCTTTTTCTTTTCCGTTATACTGTTTCTCGCCCACTCTGTCCTGATCCCTTACTTGATCCTTGTCCCGATCCCGCAGACGACACGGTCCACTCTCTCCGCTTCTCCGGCAAGTACGCTGCAGATCCGTCCGACCGCCTCCCGGTACTCACGCTCGAAGGCGTCAACCGGCACAAGACCGCAGCCGATCTCATCGCATACTAAGATCATCTGCATGTTTTTCTCAAGGATCTCCCGGATCAATCCCTCCTTTGTCATTCCTGCCTTCAGCCACCTTCTAACAAACGTCTGAAAATTGTACATCGCCCTACATTCCGTGACCGCCTGCAGAGGACATTCCGCTCCGTCTGTCCACTCTGCACCCGGGTATATCTTCTTCGCATACTCCAGCTTTCCCTGGTACGCGCCGCCTGTTATAAGCTTCATGGATGTCCTTCCTTTCCCTCTCTCCTGTGCTCTCCTGCTGTTCTCTGCCGCGTTTTCCTGGTCCGCCGCGCTCCCCTTCAGACAGACCGGGATCCCGTACACTACTTCCGTGACCCGGTCCGCCGCCTCCGCCAGCGCAAGGCTGATCCGCGCCAGATTCTGCTTATAGGCTGTCATCTCCGGTGAATCCGGCACAGATTCAGCAAATACATCATTGGTCACCACCACCAGATGACGGCACTTTTTTTTCAGCAGTCCCACGCCGCGCACCACAGCTTCCACAGTACGCTCCCCGGCGCCGCCTTCCATGTACATCTCATTGGCGGTAAGGTTTGAGACGCATTCCAGAAGGACGCATGCGTTCTCCATGGACGGGCTTCCTTCCTGGATCAGTTTTCCAGAAAGATCCTGATACCACTCCAGCGTCCGGAATCCCTTTCCCGCTCTCATCCTCCTGTGATTCGCGATCTTCTCCTCCGTCTCCCTTCCATAGGGCACCATATCCGCAATATAATACAGGGGAGTTCTCTCCCCGGTTTTCCTGCATAAAAGTCCGTGAAGGCGGCAGACAGCGCTCTCCGCATATGCAGATTTTCCGCTGCCGCTGCCGCCTGTGACAAGTTCCATCATGGTATGTTTCTCTCCTGTATGGTCTTTATTAAGAGACTGCATCCTGTATTTTTACTGTCTCTTAATCTTTGGAGTTATCCCCTCTGTGCCTCATTTACTTGTTTCATCCGCCTTATTTCTTCCCCGTATCCGTATCCTGAATACCGCGTCCACGATAAAGATCGCCAGTGCGATCACGCCCGCGATCTCCAGTGTCTGCATCAGATAGAAAGAGGACTGCGCGCGGTCATCCGCGATCATATAGTAGACCGCCCTGTACATCCCCGCGCCGGGCACAGTGGGCAGGATCCCCGCGATCAGGAATACCGTGACAGGCGCTTTGAAGATCCTGGCAAAGAGATGTGCCATCAGTGAGATCACAAGCGCCGAGAGGAAACATGCCGGAACCGTGTCCACTCCCCGCTGCATACTGAAGAAATAGACCCAGCCTCCGCAGGCTCCTGCAAATCCAGCCTGAAGGATATATTTTCTCGGCGTCTCCACCAGGACGGCAAATGCACTGACAGCAAGGAAGCATCCCGCTGTCACAAGGATCAGTTCCGTCATCACAGACCACCTCCCTGCCAGAAGCTTCCGGTCAGAGCGATCCCCGCACCGGCTCCGATGGCTACCGCCGCCGCTGTCACGAACGCCTCCAGCGCCCGCGCCCCGCCCGAAATATAGTCTCCCCGGAGGGTGTCCCGTATGGCATTGGTGATCGCCACTCCCGGCACAAGGGGCATGATCCCGCTGATGATGACCGTATCCATATTCAGGAAGGGATACCACAGTCTCAGCAGCACCGCTGCAACGGCGATGCCTGCCGAGCAGATGATATTCAGTATGAATCCGCTGATCCGCACCCGCTTTCCGATCGTCATGAGGACTGCGAGGACAGCGCCCACCGCCCCTGACGCAAGGATCTCCCGAACTCCTCCGCCGAACAGAGGGGCGAACCCCGCAGACACCAGTATGGTCGCCAGATTATACATCGGGACCGTATACAGCTTTCCCTTTATCTTTTTCAGTCTGTCCCAGGTCTCCTCCGCTGTCAGCTCCCCGGCACAGTATTGCCTGGAGATCTCATTCACTTCCACGATGCGGTGCATATTACTGCCTCTGTCGTGGACCCTGCGCATCACCGTGACCGCCCCTTCTCCCGGCCGGTCGATCGTCACGATGATCCCTGTGAGCATCACAAGAGATTCCGTCTCCGCCGTGCCCGCCGTATCCAGGATATGCTTGATCGTATCCTCCACACGGTAGGTCTCCGCGCCGCTCCTGAGCATGATCTCCCCTGCCAGGACCGCCATATTTGCTGTCGATTTGTCATCCATTCTTTTTTCCACCTCTCTGCCGGGGATCATCATCTCAGATATCCGCATAACGGTATTCCAGCGCCCCGCTTGCCGGAATCTGCCGGATTCCCGTGATCTCCGGATTCACCAGGTTCACACTCTTCATGGCGTAGAGCGGGATGATATAGAACTGCTGTCCCACGGCAAGCTGCTCCGCCTCATGCATCAGCTCCGCTCTCGCAGCCGGGTCAGTCTCTGAATCCGACTGTTCTACAAGGGCGTCGTATTCCGGATCATTGATCCCGCTGCAGTTGTATGTACTGTTTGACAGGAGCATGGACAGGTAAGTATAAGGATCCGCAAAATCAGCGGTCCAGTTCATCCGGATCAGCTCAAAATCACCTGCATAGCGGCTGCTGTAGTTGGACTGCAGCTCCTGCGCTCTGAGCTCGATGTCAATATTCAGGTTCTCTTTCAGCTGCTCCTGGATCACCTGCGCCGTATCTGAGTCCATCTCCAGCGTGGGGTAGCTGTAGGTCAGCGCAGGGAATCCCTCTCCTCCGGGATACCCTGCCTCTGCGAGAAGCTCCTTCGCTCTCTCCACATTTTCCTCAAAAGGCTGTTCCGCCTCATCCACAAAATATTCTCCTGTCTCACGGTCCTTCATGTATTTTGCCACCAGATTGTAAGTCGGTTCCGTGTCTGTGCCGACGATCCGGCAGAGTTCCTCCCTGTCGATCGCCAGATTGATCGCCTCACGGACGCGTACATCATCCAGGGGCTCCACATTCAGATTAAAGTAAATATATCTTGTGGCGATCAGATCTGTGACCAGAAGATCGTCCTGCCCTTCATAGAGCTCCATGACTGTAGAAGGCAGCGACGTCGCCACATCCACCTCTCCTGCCTCGTAGGCATTCGCCATAGACTGCGTATCTTCAAAGAAACGGTAGGTGATGCGGTCCAGGTTCACTGCATCCCGGTTCCAGTAATTGTCATTCTTCTCCAGGACAAAATACTGGTCCGGCACATACTCTGTCAGGCAGAACGGTCCGTTCGCAAGGCTCGTCTCCGGATCCTTATCCCATCCGCTGTCCACAGAATCCGCATATTCCGTGCAGGACGGGGTATAAACCGGCAGTCTGAGGAGATCCAGGAAATAAACACAGGGCTCTTTCAGCCGGAAGATAAGCGTATACTCATCCGGTGTCTCCACGCCGAGCGTATCCGGATCCGCCTCGCCGTTATAGATCTCTTCCGCATTTTCGATGGGGAACAGATAATTGGCGTAGCCGCTTCCAGACGCCGGATCCAGGGCACGGGTGATCGTATTTACAAAATCCTCCGAAGTGACAGGCGTTCCGTCAGACCAGAGCGCATCCTCCCTGAGATGAAATGTCCAGACAGTAGAATCCTCGTTCACCTCATAGCTCTCCGCTGCCCTGTATTCAATAGTTCCGTCCTCATCAAAAGTAAGCAGCTCGTCCAGGGCGCTCACCGAATAGGCCAGATAGGTCAGTGCGATCGAGCCTGCGGGATCCAGAGTCCCCGTCTCGCTGTTGATCGCCACTGTGATCTCCTTTTCACTCTCATTTCCCGGCGCTTCCGCCGTCACACAGCCGGACAGGAGCGCCGTGCAGAGCGCCCCTGCCGCCAGAACCGCCGCGGTTTTTTTTCTTCTTCTTTTTTTCATACAGTCTCTCCTGTCATTGAGTTTTCATGTGCCGGTCTATATCTGGGAAGTCATCTCATACCCTTCCGACCTTCTTCCGCTGTGCTCCTCGGAATAGAGGAAGCAGCGGACTTCGCGTTCTCCGAATATCTGAACATCCGGCGTCTCCGCCGTGCAGCACTCCAGCGCATAGCCGCAGTGCCCGGCAAAGGGACATCCTGCCGGCGGGTGTTTTTTCCGGAACATCAGGCCTCTTCTCCCGTCTCCACCGGAAGTCTCTTTCAGCGGAGCGCCCTTCAGCTTCGCGGCCTTCAGCGGATCCGGCTCCGGGACGGATTCGATAAGCTGTTTCGTATATGGATGCCACGGATCTGAACAGACCGCCTTCGTCCGTCCGGTCTCGACCATGCTTCCTCCGTACATCACGCCGATCCTGCCGCTGATCTGTCTGACCACATGCATATCATGAGAGATGAACAGGCAGGCGATCCCGGTCTTCTTCTGTACGTCGAGGAGAAGCGCCAGGATCTGCTCCCTCGCTCCTGCATCCAGAGAGGACAGCGCCTCATCACAGATCAGAAGCTCCGGCTCCGTGATCAGCGCCCGTGCGATACAGATCCTCTGCCTCTGTCCCCCGGAGAATTCCCGCGGATAACGGTCTGCATCCTCCCGGCGCAGGCCCACCAGCTCCAGCATAGCGCCGATCCGTTCCCCAGGCTGAAGCGCTTGATCTGCCCGGCTCCTTTTCCTCCCGGCTCCCCTGAGCGCTTCCTCCAGCGCCTGTCCAGCAGTAAGGCATGGATTCAGGGCAGTATATGGATCCTGGAACACCATCTGGATCCTGCCTCCGCAGACCGGACCGGGCTGTTTCCTGTCAAGCCGCCTGCCCCGGTACAGCACTTCTCCGCTGTCCTCCTTCAGGATCCCGCACAGGATCCTGGCAAGGGTCGTCTTCCCGCTGCCGCTCTCTCCCGCCAGTGCAAAGACCTCTCCTTCAAAGATCTCCAGAGAAATGTCCCGGATCCCCTCCATAGTCTCGAATTCTTTGGTCAGATGCCGTATCTCCAGCAGAGGGGTCTTCTCCTCCCCTCTGACAGAAGGTCGCCGGAGCCCTTTCGCATCGCGCAGGAGCTGCCTGGTATATGCTTCCCGGGGCGAATAGAAGATGTCCTCCGCGGTCCCAGACTCTATGATCCGTCCCCGGCGCATCACGTACACCCGGCTGCACAGAGCGGCGGTCACTCCCATATCATGGCTCACCAGAAGGAGCGCAGTCCCTGTCTCCCGTACGATCCGCTTCAGAAGAAGGATGATCTGCGCCTGGACCGCAGCGTCAAGAGCAGTCGTCGGCTCATCCGCGATGATCAGTTTCGGCTCACAGGCAAGCGCCACGGCGATGACCACTCTCTGCCGCATTCCGCCGGACAGTTCGAAGGGATACTGCTTCATCCTGAGGCCTGCATTGTGGATCCCCACCAGATCCAGAAGCTCTTCCGCCCTCTCCCGCGCCTCCTTCCTTCCGCAGCCCCGCCGGGCACGGATGGTCTCCGTGATCTGCCGCCCGATCTTCACAGAAGGATTCAGACAGCTCTGGGCATCCTGGAACACCATCGCCGCATTTTTCCCCGGCACAGGCGTTTCCCCGCACAGAGAAATCCGGTCAAAGCATACGTCCGCCTTTCCTCCCAGAAGACCCATAACCGCCAGCATAGCTGTACTCTTGCCGGATCCGGACTCTCCCACAAGCCCCACGATCTCCCCTGCTTCCACAGAAAAAGAGACATCGTGCAGCGTTTCGTTCCCGGTCATCCCGCTGCCGGAAGGGCGTTCCTTCACCGTATGATATTTTACATTCAGTCCTTGTACGTCAAGTACTTTCATTCTGTCTTTCCTCTCCTGTCTCCGATCCTGTCTTCCGCCGCCGTTCCGATCATATTCAGCGCAAGGATCATCACGCACAGCACAACAAGAGGGTATACCATCTGAGAGGGGTAGAGCATCATCTGGCTCCTCGCCTCCTGGATGATCGTCCCCAGGCTTGCTGCCGGAGCCTGGATCCCCACTCCGAGAAAGCTTAAGAACGCCTCGGTAAATACAGCCTGGGGGATAAGAAAGATCAGGTTCACAAGGATCGGGCCCGCCGCGTTGGGGAGCAGATGCCGGACCAGGATCCTCATAGGAGCGGTTCCCTCCATCCTGGCAGCATGTGCATAATCTGTATTCCGCAGTCTGCGGATCTCGCTCCGCACGATGCGGGCCATATCGATCCATCCGGAAATGCACAGTCCCAGGACGATGCTCTGCACTCCCGCTCCCATCACAAGCGTGAGCAGGATCACGTAGAGCATGGATGGGATGGAGGAAATAATATCCGCGATCCGCATCAGGATCATATCCGCCCATTTCCCTGCATATCCTGCAGCCGCCCCGCAGAGTACGCCGATACAGCCGTTGATCAGCGCGCTGGCAATGCCGATGACCAGGCTGATCCCCGCCCCGTACCAGACGCGTGCGAACAGATCTCTGCCGAACCGGTCTGTCCCGAACCAGTGGAGCAGAGAGGACGCCTGGTTGCGGATCTGGGCATTCTGCTCCGAATACGACCATGGCCAGAACAGCGGGACCGCCACTGCCAGCAGGATCCAGATTCCAAGAATGATGCAGCCTGCCGCCGCCATACGGCTGCCGCCGATGTATTTTTTCAGTTGATGTCCGATACGCCGCCTCACAGGCTGTCCTCCCTTCTGCGATCTTCTTCCATAAACAGACAGCCGAAATCTCTGTCCATTTTCAGATTCTGTTTCCGCTCTCTTTACAGCTCGATCTCCATCGTCATATCCCCACGCTTCCTGCGCAAGAATACCGCTCTCCATCTCACTTCTTCCACCGGTTCGAAATGGAGGGATGAGCACGCTGTCCGAAGAATCTTCTGCTGCTCTCCTGGAGGATCCGCCGGCGTGTCCCCGGGAAGCTTCTCACTGCACATCACAGCAACAGAGACGGCGCCATTTCGTTTCCCGCTGTCCTTCCATCTCGGCGCGTCCCCTCGGCTGCAGTCCTGGATCTGCAGCTCGTCCTTCAGGATCTCAGGCTCTGCATCCCAGGCTATAACCTGATAGAAGGACGGATACTCCATCTCCTGATCCAGCGTCCTCTTCATCTCTTCATCCATCATCTCATTGCTGCAGGTCCGGACGGTCAGCACATACGTCTCCCCGGAATCCGGGTCTGTGATCTCGTGCGTCTCCCCTTCTGCCCCTTCCGCAGTTATAAAATATCCGGCTGTCACCGGCTGTCTGTCCGCGCGGAAGGACAGTGTCATCCGCTCCGGCGTCAGGACCGGCTGTCCGCTCCAGCCATAGTTCCATCTGGTGAACATCCATCCAGCTCCGCGGTCACAGCCATATTCCTCCATCAGAGCTTCCGCCTCTTCGTCCGCGTACTGCTCCTCCGCCTTATATGGATGCCATACAGTGGAACACATGAAACCGCTGGTCAATTCTTCCCCATCCAGTCCCATCTCAATGCGGAAGTCGGAAGGGAACGGGGAGTCAGACTGCATTTCCTCAAACTCTTCGTCTGTAAGGCCGGAGAGTCTTTTTTCTTCCGTCCACCTGCCGAAATACCGCTCGATTTCCGGAAACGGCACGCGGATGCACACATCCAGTACTGCTCCCTCGCTCCCTACATAGAGCGCGGGGATAAATCCCTCGATGTCCTTCCAGCAGAAAGACGCGTCCACAGAAATCTTTTTCAGCGGGCTTATTCCCTTCTGTCCCTCGCGCTTCCTGTACCAGAAATTTTTGTCATAATATACATCCATGTCAGACATTCTCCTCTCTGTATGCCCTCCGCATCCGCGGATCCAGCCATGCGCACAGAAGATCTGTCAGCAGGTTCACCGCGATGACTACCGTTCCCATAAACACAGTCAGTCCCAGTATCAGCGTATAGTCTCTGTTAGTAATGGAACTTACGAATTCTCTCCCGAGACCGGGAATCGTAAAAATACTCTCTATGACAAAGCTCCCGGTCAGCAGGGAAGCCGACGCAGGCCCCGCATAGCTGAGCACCGGGAGATATGCGTTCTTCAGCGCATGGGTAAAGATCGTCCTCCATCTTCCCAGCCCCTTTGCCCGAGCAAAGAGCACGTAATCCTTCTGAAGCTCTGTCCTCAGCGTATTGCCCGTCAGTCTGGAGATCACTGCCATCGGATAGAGAGAAAGCGCCGCCGTCGGAAGGATGTAGTGAACAGGGGACAGCAGCCCGGAAGCAGGAAGCAGTCTCAGCTTCACACTGAATATGAGCATCAGCAGGATCGCCGCGGCGAAGCTGGGGATCCCTGCGGCAAGCATGCTTCCTGCCGAAATAAGCTCTCTCAGTGCACGGCTCTTCGCCACTGCCCTTATGATCCCGAGCACAGTCCCCAGGATCATCGCCGCGGCAAGCGCTGTGATCCCAAGGGATGCCGTGATCGGCCATGCCCTGCCGATGATCTCCGCCACCTCTGTTCCGGGATCCTGATATGAGATGCCCAGATCTCCCCGGAGCAGACTGCCCATATATGTGACATACTGCTCGAACAGGGGCTCATTCAGTCCGTACTCTTCTTCCACTGCCTCCACCACCTGGGTTGAGACTCCTCCCCGCTGGAAAGGGCTTCCCGGAATGAGCCGGACAAGGAAGAACGTCACCGTGGCAAGCACAAAAAGAGAGAGAACGCCTGTCAGTATCCGTTTTAATGTATAGCGCAGCATCTCTCTCACCTCCTGTTCTTCCTCTTCCGTATTCTTTCGCCGTAAGAATCACGAAAAATCCATACGGCTGAGCTCCTCGATCTCTTCTTTCCGTGTCGCCCAGCTGGTCACAAATCTTACAACCGTGTGTGTCTCGTCCGCCTTCTCCCAGAAGCTGAACACCACATGCTCTTTCAGTCTCCTGACCGTACTGTCCTCCAGAATGACGAACTGCTGGTTCGTTGGCGATTCCCAGGCAAAGGTACATCCCTTTTCCTGCAGCACCCGCTTCAGCTCCTCCGCCCTCTCGATGGCATGGCGGCTGATGTCAAAATACAGGTTGTCAGTAAACAGCGTGTCGAACTGAATCCCCAGCAGCCTCCCTTTCGCCAGGAGCGCGCCGTGCTGCTTTACCGACGTCAGGAAATGTCTGGGTGCCTTCTCCGGGAACACGACTGCCTCACCGCACAGGGCGCCTACCTTGGTGCCTCCGATATAAAACACATCGCAGAGCTGCGCCACATCCTGCAGGGTCACATCCGTGTCGCTGCTCATGAGCCCGTAGCCGAGACGCGCTCCGTCCAGGAACAGCGGGATCTCATACTCTCTGCAGATCTGTGAGATCTCCTCCAGCTCTTTTCTGCTGTAGAGAGTTCCCAGTTCTGTAGGATGAGAGAGATAGACCATCCCCGGGAACACCATATGCTCATGGTTGGCATCCTGATAGAAGCCTTCCAGATACTCCTTCAGCTCTCCCGGATCGATCTTGCCCGAGTGGTGGGGTATGGTGAGCACCTTATGTCCCGTGTACTCGACCGCCCCGGCCTCATGTACCGCCACGTGTCCTGTATCCGCCGCAGCGACGCCCTCAAAGCCTTTCAGCATGGCGTCGATCACGACCGCATTCGTCTGGGTCCCGCCCACCAGAAAATGGATCTCTGCCTCCGGGCATCCGCACTCTCTTCGGATCTTTTCCCTGGCGCTCTCACAGTAGGGATCGGTCCCGTAACCCGACAGAGGTTCAAGGTTTGTCTCTGTCAGCCTCTTCAGCACCTCGGGATGCGCTCCCTGTATATAGTCATTTTCAAAAGAAATCATCGACATTTCCTCCAATAAACCTTCTATAATAAATCTTCTGTCTCTTCCATCTCAGCTGTCACCTTACAGGTAACTGTCCGCACATTACACGCAGGCATGGCGATGCAGTTTCCTATCCCGGGATGCGGTGTGAACTGTAATCCTACAGGTCCAGATCCTCAGCAAACGCGTCCATCAGGCTTCCGTACCCGTAATAATCCACCACATATTTCAATCCGTCGACCACTTCTTCCTGGGAGTAGTCGTGCTCCGCAAGAAATTCCTCCGTCTTGCCGCTCAGCTTCTCATAGAACAGCAGCGCCATCTCGAAATATGCCTGACCTCCTGTTTCCAGGCCGTCCACCAGGATGTTCTCCGCCTCATTGATCTTCCCATCGTCGATCATAGAGAGCAGCTTCCTGTACAGTTCCATGACCTCAAGAGAGATCCCGTCATCATCATCCTTGTCTATATCCTGATTAAAGATCAGTTTGATCAGCGTGCGCACCCACTCATGCACGATGCGCATTACATAATCTTTCTGTTCGATCAATGCTCCATCCTCCGAAAATCTTATTCTGCCTTATTCCGTCAGCGGCCCTTTCTCCGCTTTCTTCGCTTTTATCATCAGCATCATGGGGCGCCTCATCTCATCCGCCATCCCCGGAATCCCCATCATCTCCTCTGACGGCTCCGCCTCTTCCACTGCCTGGACAGTAAAGCCTGCGTCCAGCACTCCAGACATGATCTGGGTCAGTGTATGGTGCTGTTTCATGACCTGACAGCCAAGAAAGTTCGTTCTCCGTTCTCCCGGATAGAAATAATCGTCCACAGGCCAGTACAGAGGCTTTCCGTCTTCTCCGCAGATCCATTCCTGTCCCACGCCGGCGGTAAACACCGGATGCTCCATATTGAATAGAAATGTTCCGCCCGGCTTCAGCGTCCGGAACACTTTTCTGAAAATCTCATCCAGATCGGCAATATAGTGGAGCGCCAGATTTGAAACGACGCAGTCCCACGCAGCCTCGGGGTAATCATACTCCTCCAGGGCGCAGACCCTGTAAGTGATCTTCGGATCGCCGCTGCGCTTCCCGGCCTCCCCGATCATCCGGCTGCTGAGATCGATCCCAAGGGCCTCCTCTGCTCCCCGGCTGACCGCGTAGGCGCAGTGCCAGCCGTACCCGCATCCAAGGTCCAGCACCTTTTTGCCCTCAAGCGGAGGAAACAGCTTCTTCATCTGATGCCATTCTCCCGCCCCGGACAGGCCTTCCCTGCTGCGGCTCATCTGCGCATATCTTTCAAAAAAATCTTTGTCATCATATTCGTTTCTCATTGTAGTCTCCATACTCCGTATCATCTTCTGAACCAACAGGCAGCGCTCAGATGCCCCCGCTCACTTCGATCTCATTCCGCTGCCTCTTTTTCAACGATACTCTCCCATCATACCTCAATTCACACATCGAATCAACCGGTACATAAAAGATCCCGGTACAGTAACAGTTCAGCCCGCACCATTCGCAAAGCCGCACATACATGCTCCTGCGGCTACGCCGCTCCTTTGCTCATATACGGGCGCTCCGCTCAGGAAACCGGCATCAGAATAGAACATATTCTCAGTCTTTTTCTCCGCCTCCTCTGCAGATCTGACAGGGCAGGAGCATACAGATCCCCGCCAGTCCCGCGAGCAGAAAGAACGTCCATATAAGAGGATACTGATATTGAAAATAAGACAGCCTTTCTTCCATGTACCCGCGGATCAGGCACAGGATCCCGCTTCCCGCCGTCAGGATGAGCGCTGCTGTGAGCAGACAGTAGCATCCGCCCTCTGCCAGGAACATCCTCCGTTTCTGCTTTCTGGTCATTCCGATGCTCTCCATGATCTCAAGTTCCCTCCTCCGTGACAGGATCCCCGTGATCATGACATTAAAGTAATTCGTAAATCCCGCAATCAGAAGCACCACACTGATGCTTCCCAGGATCAGCCGGCTTCCTCTGATCTGCGCCGCTGCCTCTGCCATCAGGTCTGACCTGCTGATACAGAAGATCCCCGCCTCGCCGGTATCTTCATCAAACCCGGTCCCTGTCATACCGGCACGCCTCCGGTTCTCCCCGGAGACGATCTCATTGATCTGACTTTTGATCACAGGCTCCTTCTCTTTCTCCACACTCAGTTCCATGTAGAGTGTTTTCTTCTCCGTGGGGAGCTTCTCAAATCCCTTTTCACTGATCAGAAAATACAGACTGCCCTCCGCGCCGTGCCAGGTCTGCCGGATCTTCGGGAAACCCTCCCCCTGATTGTCAAGATAACCGCTGAGCAGGAATGTATCCGAACTCTTTCCTTCGAAGACGTCCTCATACCCGCCTTCTTCCCGGATCATCCGGTTCCGTTCCAGAGCCTCTTCTCTTGAGACAAGGCTGGTAAAATACACCGGTTCTCCCACGCTGTCCTCCGCCATCTTTTCCTGCTCCCGGGAGAGTACATGATCATGAAGGATCAGAACCCCCGTTCCGTTTTCCAGTGAGTCCATATCCACCGGAAGGTCCTCTGCCTCCACATAGTCCTTCAGTTCTCTGATCTCTTCATCGGACAAGATCTGGATCACGTTCGGTTCCGGACTTTCGATCCATTCAGTATTTTCGGAATAATCATATCCGATGCTTCCCTTCTCCGGTTCTCCCCCCGACACCACAAAATTTGGATCCATCACCAGGGGCCTTATCCCGATTCTGGACATTACAGCATTCATGTACGCCCCTTCCATAATATAAGACTGTTCCCTTTCCACACCGTCAAGTCCGAGAAGCTGCTCCCTCACCTCTCCGGAAATAGGAGAAAATCCATCATAATCATTGTCATACAGAAGAAAAATATTATCTCCTTCCGTGAACATGGGATCCTCTCCAGCGTCACGGGACTGATATTCCCTTCCGTATCCTGATTCCTGGTCCGGATTCCCGAACTGGCCGGCGATCAGGAAATCCGGCCGCTGCTCGATCACGTGGACATAATCACTGCCGTCCGTGATCACCACTGCCCCGAGAAACGCTTCCGCTCCCAGGAACAGAGACAGCACGGTAAGGACAAATCTGCCTCTGTGCCGCGCCAGGTTCTGCCATGCCATAAACAGGATCTCCGACCCGGCGCTCCGCCGCCTGTATCTTCTGACAGGAGCTTTCTTCTCTCTGTTCTTCCCTTTTTTCCGCCTCTTATGCTCAAGTCCGGTATAGTGCATCGTTTCCGCGCAGGACTCTCTCGCCGCCTTATGGATCACGCCTGCGGAAGCTATGAAAAGCAGCAGTGCCGCAAAGAGCACGGACACTGCCAGTATCCCCGGCCGGAAGATCTGTAGCCCTTCCGCACCGCCGTACCGGCTCAGGTACTGCTCCCCCAGTATCCTCGGGAGAAGGAACAGAAGAAGTCCTGCAGACAGAGCTGCCCCGCTGATCACTCCGGGGATCAGCGCACGAAAAAGCTGTCCGTAATAGATCCTGCGGATCTGCTTCTCTGTGGTCCCGATCACATGGAGGAGCCCCATCTGCCGGACGTCTCCCGCCATGGATATCTGCATCACGTTATGGATCAGGAAGAACATCCCGCTCAGGATCACAAGGGCGCCAAACGCCGCCATCCCGTATCCGCCCATCATCTCATTGACCGCCTCATAGGCATAAGTATCCGATACAGTGATCTTCTGGGCAAAATCTTTCATGGGCACGTCCGCGTACATCCGCTCTTCCGCCTCACGCCAGTCCATCCCGTCAGACTGCCGGAAAAGAATATCCGCCTCCGCATCCACATTGAATCCCCAGTCCTCCAGCTTCGCCCGGGAGATATATCCCGGAGAGACCTCTTCTGTATCCTCCGAATAATCTGTAAACCAGCCGCTGAGGCGAAAGGTCTCCGTCTCCGTCCGGAACAGCCCGATAAATACCTTCAGGTCAATCTGCATTCCCTGCTCCGGTCTGTCGATCCCCAGCGCTTTCAGAGACCGGAGCGAGAGCATGATCTCCTGCTCCTGTTCCGGATAAGCGCCCTGGATGTCTGTATAGGCGGGAACTGCCATCTCCTCCCATGCGTCCCCATCCATCCACCGGACAACGCATACGGTCTCCGGTTCCTCTGACGACCTGTTTCCCGATGACAGCTCACCGGCTTCCGAGGACATGTCTCCCCCTTCTGGTGTCTCTGTCCTTTCTTCCGCTTCCCCCACGGTCACGCTTCTCCCGGCTCTGCTGATATATCCCAGCGACCGCACTTTGGCAAACTGTGCGCTGTCCGCGCCTGCGATCATTCCCGACGCCGCTGTCCCGGCTTTCCTGGCTGACCGAATGTATTCTGCCCGAATCCTGCCGTAGGAAATCCCGAATATCATGGTCAGTGTCACAATACTTAAAGCCACCGCTCCCAGAAGGATCCGATTCCTTCCTCTATTGCACCGGGCGTATTTTGCAGAGAGCATCCGGATCACAGAGCCGTTGTCATTGGGAGTAAACTTTTTCTCTCTCATAAGACCTGCTCCTTCCCCGGCGTTTTCACGCCGTGCCCGACGCTGTATCCATCGCGATCCCCGCCGTTATGACCGGCACTATGTCCGTCACTGTGTCCATCGCTGTGTGCGCTGTCATATCCGCCGCTGTGCCCGCAGATCCGCCCGTCCTCCAGCCGGATGATCCGGTCCGCTGTCTGCGCCACTGCTTCCTGATGAGTCACCACCAGAACGGTCTGATGGAATCTCTGCGCACAGGACTTCAGAAGCCCTGCCACCTCCATACCGGTGACCGAATCCAGATTCCCTGTCGGCTCGTCACAGAGAAGGATCGCCGGTTTCACCAAAAGGGCACGGGCGATCGCTGCACGCTGCTGCTGTCCTCCCGACAGAGTCTCCGGCAGACGCTCCATCTTGTCGTCAAGTCCCAGGAGAGAAACGATCTCCTCCAGAAATTCTCCGTCGATCTCCGCCCCGTCCAGACGCAGCGGGAGCACGATATTCTCATACACGCTCAGCACCGGGACAAGATTGTACTGCTGAAAGACAAAGCCGATATTCCTTCTCCGGAAGATGGTCCGCTCCTCCTTATCCATGTCTTTCAGACTGCTGCCCCTGATCCACACGCCGCCGGATGTAGGGACGTCAAGCCCTCCGAGAAGATTGAGAAGCGTCGTCTTGCCGCTGCCGGAAGTTCCGACGATCGCCAGGAACTCTCCGTCCTGTGCAGACAGAGACACCCCGTCCAGAGCATGTACCTCATAGGTATCCGTGATATAATATTTCTTCAGATTTACCGCTTTTACCATTTCCATAGTGACTGCCTCCTGTTCTGAAAGTAAAAAGCAAAAGCGGATTCTTACGATCCGCCTTTTCTGCTTTGCGCTCAGTATACAGGACATTTCTGACAATCTTCTGACAGCCCCGTATCTTTTTTATTTTTCGGAATGCTGATCTCCATCTGAAGTCCCGGCTCCATCCGTTTTGCAAGGAGGAATCCTCCGTGCCGGCTCACGATCTCCCGCGCAAGATAAAGCCCGATCCCGAAGCCCGCCTGGGTGGTGACCCGGTTTCCGCGGTAGAATCTGCAGAAGATCTGATTTTCCTCCCCGGGATCAATGCCAAGTCCGAAGTCCCGCACCCGGATCTTCTCGAACATTTCATTCTCCAGGACGGACAGCATGATCCGCCCTCCGGGCACGCTGTACTTTACTGCATTGTCCAGGATATTGCAGACTGCTTCCCCCAGCCAGTTGGCGTCATGGGAACAGACTGCTTTTTCCGGAAATGAGATTTCCAGACAGATCTGCTTCTCTTCCGCCCGGCTCTGGATCTGTCCCAGCACGTTCTTCACAGTCCCAAGAAGATCCGTCTCCTCCTTCCGGATCTGGATGATCCCCTGTTCCAGCCTGGACATCTTGATGAAGCTCTCTGTCAGGAAATTCAGCTTTCGCCCGCTCTCCTCCAGCGCAGCTGTATAATCGAGCAGCTGCTCTGTCCGTATCTGCTTCTCTCTGTCTGCTTCAAGCCGCTCCTTAAGAAGACCGGTATAGGTCTCCAGATTAGTAAGCGGCGTGCGCATCTGGTGGGCGATCTCCGAGATCAGCTTCTGGATCTCATCCCGGCTCTTCTCCGCCTCATCCGTCCGTCCCTGGAGTATCTCCTGGACCCGCACGAGCTGATGCTCGATCCTGCCGTACAGAGTCTCTTCCCCGGAAGCTGACGTCTGCAGGATATGTCCTTCCATGATTTCCTCTGCCGCTTTTTCAATCTCCTTGAGTTCCTGCGTTCTCTGTCTTCTCTGGATCCGGTACATGACACCGGCACCGATTCCCAGCCCTGCCGCCACCGCGGCAGTTATCTCAATCACCATTTCTTACTCTCCCATCCGGTACCCCAGCCCGAAGACGTTTCTGATATAGACCGGCCGGCTCATATCCGGCTCGATCTTCTTCCTCAGACGGCGGATCGTCACACTGACCGTATTCTCTGATACAAACTCTCCGTCCAGACCCCAGACCGCCTGCAGAAGATTGTCCATGGTCAGCACCTGTCCCTGATTTCTCATAAAATATTCCAGAAGCCGGTATTCCTTCGCCGTCAGACTGACCTCATTTCCTCCGAGGAGCACCTGCTTTCTCCCCGGATACAGTTCCAGATCCCGGCAGACAAGGATGCTGCCCTCGCTGTTCCTCCTCAGGACGACCTCGATCCGCTTCAGCAGCACTTTCATGGAGAAGGGCTTGACCACATAGTCCTCCGCCCCCACGTCAAAGGCGGTGAGCATGTCTCTCTCCTCATCTCTCGCCGTCAGGAAGACCGCCGGCGTGCTCCTCTTCTGAAGTTCCTCACTCTCTCTGCGCAGCTGCTGATACATCCGGACGCCGTCTCCGTCTGGAAGTCCGATGTCGATCAGAAGGAGGTCCTCCTTCCCGTCAAACTTACTGAGGGCCTCCTTCTTTGTGCGGGCGCATACCGTGTCATAGCCTGCGTCCCGGAGGGCGATCTCCAGCGCCTGATTTAACAGTCTGTCGTCTTCAATGATCCCGATCCGCATTTTCCATCACCTGCCTCATATACAGCCCTGCTCCCGGCTCTGCCTGCAGCTCCGTCATCCGTTTCCTTTCCGGACCTGCTGCCTCCTCTGCCAAAGAGCTCCGTGATCTTCTCCACCATAGCGTCCATGGAAGCTTCTTCTGCGATCTCAATCTGCATTCCGTACTTTTCTGCCTGACGCGCAGTCTGCTCCCCGATGCACACAGCGCGGACGCAGCTGTAATCCATCTCTCCCACTGCCCCGGCAAATCCTCTCACTGTAGAGCCGCTGGTAAATGTCACCGCGTCGATCCCGCCATTTTTCAGCATCTCCCTGACCTGCTCTCTCAACAGAGGATTCACCTCGCAGACAGTGCGGTACAGAGAGATATCCTCGACTGTGAGCCCTGCCGCAGTCAGCGGCGGAATCAGATCCTCCGATCCCTGCTCTGCTCTGGCGATCAGGATATGGCTGCCCTTCCCTGCCTTCGCCGACAGCTCTCTGCCCAGCTCTGCCGCACTGTATACTCCGGGCACAAGGTCCGGGAAGATCCCCCGCTCCGCAAGCGCTCTGCCCGTGGCGGATCCGATCGCTGCAATCTTTGTCTCACCCGGACCGCAGAACAGCTTCCGCAGATCCATCCGCAGCTCTGCGAGCTGTTCAAAGAAGACGGATACTCCGATGGGGCTGGTAAACACGAGCCATTTTTCTCCGCTTTTGAGACAGAACCGCTCCAGAGCATCCTGCAGAACAGGGTTCGGAGAGATCGGTTCCGTGCGGATCGCCGGCATCTCGATCACCTGAGCCCCAAGATCGCGCAGACGCCCCGCAAGAGAAGAAATATTCTGTCTGGGGCGGGTGAGAAGGAACCTGCGGCCGCCTAAGATCCGGTCTTCCGCCCAGTGAAGTTCCCCCGCAAGAGCACATACTTTTCCTGCTACGATGATCGCCGGCGTGCCGATCCCTGCCTGATCCGACTTTTCTTTCAGTGTTCCCACCGTGGCTGTCACCCGTCTCTGCCCCGCGGTCGTTCCCCGCTCCAGCACTGCGGCCGGCGTCTGCGGATCCATCCCTGCTTCCATGAGACCGTTCAGTATCTTCTCCATGGACGCCACGCTCATGAGGAACACCAGCGTCCCGTTCAGCTTTACAAGCGAAGCAAAATCGATGTTCAGCGTTCCGTCCTTTCGCGCATGCCCGGTGATGACATGGAAGGAAGATGTATGATCTCGGTGAGTGACAGGGATTCCCGCGTAGGCAGGCACCGCCACGGAGGATGTGATCCCCGGCACGACCTCAAAGGGAATCCCTGCCTCCTTGAGGACTTCCAGCTCCTCTCCGCCTCTTCCGAACACGAACGGATCACCGCCCTTCAGGCGCAGCACCCGCTTTCCCTTCTCTGCCTCCCGAACAAGGATATGGTTGATCTCTTCCTGGGGAACAGGGTGGTTCCCCGCATGCTTTCCCACATAGATGGCCTCTTTTTCCGCAGGAATGCTGCTTAAGATCTCAGGGCTGATAAGCGCGTCGTAGACGATCACATCCGCTGTCTCCATCAGCTCCGCTGTTTTGACTGTGAGAAGTCCTTCGTCTCCGGGTCCTGCACCGGCGAGCCAGACCTTTCCTGTTTTATGATCTGAATTTTGTTTTATCATGTATTCTTCCCCATTATTCTCTGATTTTGCGGCAGCATGATGCCTGACGTACATTATAGCATTAATTATTTCCCTGGGGAAGAAGCTTTAATTATTCACCTGTTCGCATCTATTAGCGCAGGCTGAGGATGATTTGCGGAATATATTTGAATATATTGCTTTTGAACTTTTATCACCGGAAAATGCGGCAAAGCAACTGGAACGGCTGGAAAAGCAGATATGCCCTCACACCAACGGCTTGGTACAATAGAGGAAGATAATACGTAAGATAATACGCAAGTAAATGGAGATGTTTCCCGTTCAAAACCTGCTCCGTCCGGGAAACATCTCTAAAAAATCTTTTCCGCCCTGGATTCTACCGCCGGTAAGACCTGTACCAGAGTACAAAGAAGCAGATGAGCAGCGCCGCTACGACCGCGATAAGGATAGCCGTAAACCACAGGGGCTCTTCTCCCTCTGTTGTATGGCGCAGTATAGAAAGCAGAAAGGCTCCCAGCCCAGCTGCCAGACAGAGCAGCTCGCGAAACTTCTCTGCTTTTTTCTCCGCATTGTGTATTTTGTCCAGTTTCATGACACTCTCTCCTTTCTTATGAAAGAAAAGGCTATCGCTGTTGATCAGTGAAGGGTCTATGCTCTCAAATGTCACCGCTGTCTTTTCCGCCCTGGCGCACAGCTCTTTCAGCTCCTCTGCCTGTCTCAGTTCGTTCTCAAGTTCTTCAGAGCGTTTCTCCATGATCTCCGGCACGGTAGTCTTTCCCTTCTGTAGTTCTCCGATATCATGAATCGACACTCCAAGCGTCCGGAGAAGTTTGATCTTATCGAGAATCTCAACATCACCTGCGCTGTATTCCCGATAGTTATTCTGCACATTTCGCTGCGGACTCAGAAGCCCCTCCTGTTCATAGTACCGTATGTTTGCTTTCTTCAGCCCGGTGAGCTGTTCCACTTCTCTGATATTCATAGTCCTTTCCTCTCTTTCTGATTCTGACTGGATTTTACACCTTCAAGCCGCTTGAAGGTCAAGCAGTCTGCAAAGAATATTCTATTTTCAGTCATACAGAGAAAGAACTATAAAGCATGACAAGGCTTTCACTTCAGTCAGCCTGATATTTCTGTTCGAGATACTTCTGTTCGAGATACCTCAGGAACGGTCCCGCATCCAGGCCGTGTCCGGTCAGCTTCCGTATCATCTCTCCCGCAGTCATACAGCAGCCGTACTGCCAGATATTTTTCTCCATCCATTCTGTCACAGGAAGGATCTCTCCCCGGCGGATCTTCTCCTCCATGTCCGGGATCTCTCTCTTCACAGCCTCCAGAATCTGGCCGTCATAAATATTTCCAAGGGCATAGCTCTGAAAATAGCCGATATAATCTCCCGCCCAGTGCATGTCCTGGAGCACGCCTTCCGTATCATTGGACGGACGTATCCCAAGATATTCTTCATATTTGTCATTCCATGCCTCCGCCATGTCCTCCGCCCGCAGTTTTCCCGCGAAATAGTCTCTCTCCAGTTCAAACCGAAGGATCGCATGAAGGCTGTAGGTCACTTCATCAGCGGAAATCCTCCTCAAGGTCGGCTTCACCTGATGGATCACATTGTAAAAACGCTCTTCCGGGATCTCACGGAACATAGGAATCTCCTCCTGGAGCTGTGGATAATAGTAGTCCCAGTATGCCCGGCTGTGTCCTATCATATTTTCAAAGAAACGGGCGTTCGCCTCATGGAAACCGCCCTCGATTCCGCCCCACATGCCGGCCCTGATCACCGGATCGCTGCTGCCGCTGGAATACATGGCATGCCCTGCTTCATGCAGACAGGTAAAGATCAGATTGTAGCTTCCGCTCTTGTAAGTTGATACACGCGCATCCCTCGGCCCCATAAAAGAGGTAAAGCCATGCACCACCCTGTCGTTGAACCCGCCCCGCTCCGGCCGGTATCCCAGCTCTCTTGCGAGCCGCTGCGCGAACGCCGCCATCTGCTCCGGATCACTGTCAGGGATCGGGTCTTCTTTCGGCTGTCCGGCTTTCTGCAGGCTCCCCAGGATCTCTCGGAGTCCTTTTTTGAGCAGATCAAACTGCTCTGAGACTTCCTTTACCGAGAGTCCTTCATCTGTCATTCCTACGATTGTATCAAAAGCCGGCATTTCCGGATTGACTGCCAGCGCGATCTCTTTTTTCAGATCGAACGCCTGCTTCAGCCAGGGCATAAATATGCTGTAATCCTTCTGCGCTCTCGCCTGCTTCCATGCATTCATGCAGTCCGCTTTCATCAGATTGTATTTCCGCAGCGTATCCTCCGGCGTCCGCACCGCATTGCGCCATCGCGAGAGAAAGGTCCTTACCAGCCCGCGCTCGATCTCATCTCCGATCTCATCCGGAGAGACGCCGGACAGATACTCTGCCGCTCTGCAGGCGTCGCCGCTCCGGTACAATGCATTTTTCTCTTCTCCGATAAATGCCGCTGTCTGCTGCCTGTACTCTGTTCCCTCTTCCGGAAGGGAAGACCACTGGTCATACTCAAACAGCGATTCGATACTTTTATAATAGCGGAACTTATAGTTCAATTCCTTTACGATCTGAAGATATTCCTGATAACCCATGTTTCATTTCCTCCTATTTGTAAAGATCCAACATTGACATATGCGGGTACTCCACGCCTTCCTTCATCACAAAAGCACAGTCTAAAAGCGCTTTGTCGTCCGTCAGAAGATCTCGGCTCCATCCGGCAAGATCCGCCAGTTTTCCCGGTTCAATCGTCCCCACCCGATCCGAAATGCCGAGGATACGTGCATTTTCCGCTGTTGCCGCACGAAGTGCGCGATAAGGTGAGATACCGTTTCTGAGCCATGCAGAATATTCCCGCCCGCACTCGTAGTTCTGATAGCCGACGACCAGATCCGTGCCGTATCCGAACCGTATGCTGCTCTCGAAAAGCATTCTCCTGCTCTCCACCAGACGATCTCTGTAGTGCCGCAGCTTGCGCTGAAATTCAGGCGATTTCTCTGCCAGCTTCTCCTCATCCAGAAGAACGATCTCATCATAAGGGCAGAGCGTGGGCACCACATAGATATCCTTCTCCTCAAGAAGCCTTATCGTGTCTTTGTCGATCAGGGAAGCGTGTTCGATCCCGTCGATATCCAGCTCCGCCAGAGTCGTGATCAGATCCCCCGTATAAGCGTGGGCAGTCACTGTCCTGTTAAGGGCATGCGCCGTTTCAATGATCGCTGCCATCTCCTCATCCGAAAGCTGCTTGTCTTCCGGGGAATCATTGGGTGTAAAAAAGCCTCCTGTAGCCATGATCTTAATAAAATCTGCTCCGATCTTCACCTCATGGCGCACTGCATCCCGGAAAAACTCCGCTCCGCTTCCCATTGTAGGATACTGCTTCTCAAGGAAACCGGAGAGCGCCGGATTCGTCGCCACACTCTGGGACGGATCTCCGTGGCTTCCCGGCGTACACAGGAAATGGGGCGCAACGATCATTCGGGCTCCCCGGATGAAGCCGGCATCTACAGCTCTCTTTACGTCCAGCGAATAATCCTCCCGGAACCATCCCACATGGCGGATGGTGGTAAATCCTCCCGCGAGAGCCTTTCGGGCACACTCCGCCGCTGCCAGAGCACGCATGCCGTCAGAATAATACACGGTGTCTTTTGGGATCTCCCGCCAGTCAAAAAAGGAGGCGTGCACATGGGCGTCGATCATGCCCGGCGTTACTGTCAGCCCTGACAGGTCAATGATCCTGGTTCCTGTCGGAGACACAGTGTGCTCCCCCACCTCCAGAATGACTCCGTCCTCGATCAGTATCTCACTCTTCCCCCGGATCTCGTCACGGATCCCGTCGTACAGCTTTCCACATACCACTTTTATATAGCTCATTTTTCACTCCTGTCTGAAAAAGGCCGCCGCATGACATCATGCCGCAGCCTTTCACTGAATAATAATTCTTTCTGTTACATAAATACGGATGCTCCCGGTCCGAGCGGAAGATCGAACACGATCCAGATAATTGTCTGGACGATCCACACAAGCAGGAACGCCACCGAATAGGGAAGCGTCATGGAAATGATCGTTCCGATTCCGGTCTTCTTCTCATACTTCTGCGCCATCCCTATCACGATCGGAAGATACGGATAGATCGGCGTCAGCGGATTAGCGATCGAATCTCCGATCCGGTATACGACCTGGGCAAATTCCGGGGAATATCCCAGGAGCATAAACATCGGGACAAAAATCGGCGCGAATATATACCATTTTGCAGTTCCGCTTGTCATAAAGAAATTGACAAAGATCGTGATCAGGATCACGCTGATCACCAGTGGAATTCCCGTAAATCCTACATTCTGCAGAGCATTCGACGCATTAACCGCGATGATCGTTCCGAGGTTTGTGTAGCTGAACATATTAATGAACTGTGCGATGACAAATACCAGAACTACATAACCGGTCAGCGACTGCAGGGAATCTGCCATCATCTTCGGCACGTCGCCGCTCTTCTTGATCGTTCCTACTGTCCTGCCGTACACAACACCTGCAAGTATAAAATAAATGATCAGGATCGGCACCAGTCCATTGATGAACGGAGACTCCAGAATGCTGCCGTCCTCGCCCCGCAGAAGTCCGTTCTTCGGGATCAGGCAGATCAGGAGCAGTGCGATATAGATCAGTGTAAAGATGCCGGTATTTCTCAGGCCTTTCTTTTCCTGCTCTGTAGCCGTACGCTCCGACGCTTTCTCAGCTCCTCTGTACTCCCCAAGCCGCGGTGTTATGATGCGGTCATTGACAAATACACCCACTGCAGTAAGCAGGAATGTGGAAACGATCATAAAATACCAGTTAATCGCAGGCGTAAGCTTGACAGAAGTGTCGATCAGATGGGCCGCCTCTTCCGTCACGCCATAGAGGAGCGCATCTGTGGCGGTGATCAGCACATTTGCCGTAAAGCCCGCGTTCGTCGCCGCATAACCGGCAATAAGGCCGGCGATGGGATGCTTGCCCATTGCCTGAAACGCAGTCGCCGCAAGGGCCGGGATCACAATAATAGACGCCTCTGACGCAATACTGCCATTAATGCCGAGGAACAGCACCGTAGCGCTCAGTGCCCAGAGAGGCACGCCCAGGATAGCCCTGCGCATAAATGTGTCAAGGAGTCCTGCGCCCTCCGCCAGACCGATCGCCATCTGCATGGCCAGCACCAGACCCAGCGGGGCGAATGTGGAGAAATTCGTCAGCATATTTTCGACGATCCACACAAGGCCGTCCCTGCTTATAATATTCTGGACTTCAACCAGTTCTCCTGTAGTCGGGTTGACAGCGGACACTCCGAGCAGCGACAGCACGGTCGACAGGACCGCAAGAGCTGCAATAATATACAGGAACAAAATAAACGGATGGGGCAGCATATTGCCGACCCGTTCAATGGTTCCCAGGAGCCCGCCTGTTTTTCGTTCTTTTCCCATGTTTCTCTTCATTCCTTCCTGAAAGCATTAAATTCGCGTAAAAATGACTGCGGTCATATTTAACCTTATTTTAATATACCGCCCCTCCACAGAATCCGTCAAGAATTATTATTAATTTTTCTGCATAAAAATAAAAAAAAGAGTCCTGCCTTCAGAACTCTTTCTCAAAAATCTTCTATCTGACGCTGAATCCCTGTGCCGATATTTCCAATGACCATAGACATTCTCCGGCCAGATCCACTTCTCCGCCGCTGCTGCACCATTCAAAAAATACAGCCCGGATTCCCCGCAGGATCAGCATCGTTATATCCTCCGGATTATATTCCGGGCAGTAGACGCCATCCGCCTGTCCCTCTCTGATCAGATCGGCAATAATGCTGAACAATGCTCTGTCTTCATTCAGCAGTCTCTTATGCTCTATCCCCGCCTCAAGCTGTTTCGTGTAGAGGACCCGGATCAGATCCAGGCCGATCACATCCTGCGTAAACCGGCAGGAGGCCTTCACGATCTCCTCCAGTCTCCGCTCCACCGGCATTTCCTCATTCATGGACGCCATGACATGGTCATAGTAATCATCATACTGACGCAGCATTTCCAGGATAATGTCCGCTTTTGAATGAAAATAGATGTAAAAAGTTCCTTTCGCCATTCCTGCCATTTTTACAATTTCATCCACAGAGACATGATCGTATCCCTTTTTCCGAAACAAGTCTATCGCGCAATTATAAAGATGCCGCTTGGTACGGGCTCCTTTCGTCTCTTTCTCCATTCCTGTAATCCTTTCTGTCTGTGAGCCGCTAAACGCCCTGTTTATCCCTGCTCCGCTTCCCGCCGCAGCCGCTTGGCAAGCTCTTCCCCCGCCTGCTCTGCCCGGCTGACGTCCCCGCACAGTACTCCCCGGGAATACTGCCCGGACTCCTCGCTCCAGCACAGGCCGATGATCTTAAGTTCATTCCCGCTCACCGCTGCATGCGCCGCCGACGGGGAGGTGCATCCGCCGCCCAGCACCCGGATAAACTGCCGCTCCGCAAGCGCAGCCGCCCGGCTCGCCGGGTCGTCCACCTCGTGGACCCAGCCCCGGTCCATGTCTCTTCTTCCCTGCACGGCAAGGATGCCCTGGCCTGCCGCCGGGATCATCTCGTCCACAGAGAGATATCTCCCCGCTGCATGCTCCATTCCCAGCCGTTTCAGTCCCGCCGCCGCAAGGAGGGTCGCATCATATCCTTCCTCATCCAGCTTTCTCATCCTTGTCTGCACATTTCCCCGGATCCCGCGGAAGGCACACCCCGGGAAGAGCCGCTCCATCTGCAGCGCACGGCGCCTGCTGGACGTACCGATCACCGCTCGCTCCGGCAGTTCTGTCAGTCCTTTCCTGTAGATCAGGGCGTCCCTCGGATCCTCCCGCTTTCCATAGGCAAGGATCGGAAGCTCTTCATTCTCCTCCATGGGCATATCTTTCAAGCTGTGCACAGCAAGGTCAATCCGCCCTTCCATGAGGGCGCGGTCCAGTTCCTTGACAAACAGCCCTTTCCCTCCGATCTTCTCCAGGCTTTTGTCAAGAATCTTATCTCCTGTGGTCTTCATGGTGATGATCTCGATCTCTGTTTCCGGCTCATGTTCCAGGATCAGATCCCGGATGATCTCTGCCTGCCGGACAGCCAGCGCGCTTTCGCGGCTTCCGATCCGTATCACAGAATGCATGGCGCATCATTTCCTTTCTCAATGATCTTGTAGACTGCCTCCATATCCAGACTGCTCCGGATAATATCGGCAAGCCTGTCATACTGTTCTTCCTTATGTGTCTTCCAGTCCGTCACCCGGATCCGCTCCGGGTCGTATCCCTTTTTCTTAAGGATCGCCGACAGGAATCCCTTTGCCGCCTGGGGCGCATCGAAGATCCCGTGGACATAGCAGCCGTAGACATTCCCACACTGGGCGCCGTCTGCACGGAGCGCCGGATATTCTCCCCGCGCTGTCTCTTCCGTGAACTCTACAAGTGCGTGCCCGTTCTCACTGCTCCCGTGCTCTCCCTCTCCGGATTTAGCTGAAGCAGCTCCTCTAGGAGCAGTGTCGCCCGGCTCTGATCCCGCCGGATAACTCTCGCCCATATGGATCTCGTATCCTTCGATGGCGGCGCCGCTCATGCCTTCCAGCATTCCCGTAAGCCTTCGGAAATGTCCCTGCACTCTCGTCCTTCTCTTCTCCTGCCGGAACACGGTCCGCACCGGAAGCAGTCCCAGCCCCTTCACTGTTCCTTTCTGCTCCGCCCCCTCCGGGTCAGAGACTGACAGTCCCAGCATCTGATAGCCGCCACAGATGCCGAACACCAGTCCGCCCCGTCCCGCATGCTGAAGGATCTTCGCCTCCAGCCCGTTCTGTCTCAGCCACAGAAGATCCTGTATGGTGTTCTTGGTTCCCGGAAGGAGCACCGCGTCCGGATTCCCGAACTCAGACGGAGATGAGATATATCTGACACTCACCTCCTCCATCGCCTCAAGTGGAGCGAAATCGGTAAAATTAGAGATCCTGGGCAGACGGATCACCGCCAGATCCACAAGCCCCGCGCTGTCCTTTTTCTGAAACCGTTCTGTCAGGCTGTCCTCGTCGTCAATATCAAGATAGAAATAAGGAACCACGCCCAGCACCGGGATTCCCGTCTTCTCCTCCAGCATGGATAGTCCCGGCTTCAGAATGGACACGTCGCCGCGGAATTTATTGATGATTGTGCCCTTGATCCGCCTTCTCTCTTTCTCTTCCAGGAGCATGACCGTGCCCACGATCTGAGCGAACACTCCTCCCCGGTCGATATCCCCGGCAAGGAGCACCGGAGCGTCCACCAGCTCTGCAAGCCCCATGTTGACGATATCATCCTGCTTCAGATTGATCTCCGCCGGGCTTCCCGCCCCTTCGATGACGATCACATCAAAGGACTGCTCCAGCCTGCGGTACGCTTCCAGAATCGCCGGGATATAATCTCTCTTATGTCTGTAATACTCTGCCGCGGACAGCGTCCCCACGGGCTCTCCGTTCACGATCACCTGTGAGCCAATGTCATTGGTGGGCTTGAGCAGGATCGGGTTCATGCACACGTCCGGCTCCACTCCTGCCGCCTCCGCCTGCATCACCTGCGCCCGCCCCATCTCCAGGCCGTCCCTGGTGATAAAGGAATTGAGCGCCATATTCTGGGATTTGAAGGGAGCCACACGGAAGCCGTCCTGCTTCAGCACCCGGCACAGTCCTCCGGCGAGGACGCTCTTCCCCGCATTGGACATGGTTCCCTGTATCATGATCGATCTAGCCACTGTACTCCTCCTGTCTCGCTTTATCTTTTCTGTGTTCTTCCATCTGACAGATCTGACGGACCGCCTCCAGCAGCCGGTCATTTTCCTCGCTTCTTCTCACCGCGGTCCTGTACCATCCTCTGCCAAGCCCGCTGTAATTAGAACAGTCCCGGATCAGGATCCCCCTGTCCTTCAGCAGGCGGAACAGATCATACGGGCTGTGCATGAGGATGAAATTCGCCTGTGACGGAATCACATCGACGCCCCATCCGCTCAGCTTCTTCTCCATACGCACCCGCTCCCTGCCGGTCAGTTCCCGGGCCGCATATACTCTCTCCCCATCGCCAAGGGCCGCGATCCCCGCCTCCTGTGCGGGTATGGACACGCTCCACGGCTGACGGACCTGCTGCATCCTCTCCAGCAGCGCTTCATCCGATGTGATCCCATAGCCCAGACGCAGTCCCGGGATCGCATGGATCTTCGTAAAAGCCTGGACGACAAAGAGGCAGGAATACTTCTCTGTCATCTTCTCCATAGTATAATCCTCCGGCTCTGCGAGGAAATCAATGAAGCACTCATCCACAACGAGCCGGATCCCATACCCTTCGCACCGGTCCGCGATCTTTAGCAGAAGCCCTCTGTCGATCGCCTGTCCTGCCGGGTTGGACGGGCTGCACAGGAAGACGATATCAGTCTCCGGCGACAGTTCATTCAGGAAATCCTCTGTCAATCGAAAATTATTTTCTTTTTTTAGAAAGTATTCTCGCACTTTGCAGTCCACAGTCTTCAGCGCCTGCTCATATTCTGAGAATGCAGGGACCGGGATCCCCGCCGTGCGCGGCCTCTCAGCGAGAACAAGTGAAAAGAAGAGATCCGCCGCGCCGTTTCCCGCGATGATGTGCTCTGCCGGGATTTTCTTCCTTTCAGCCAGCGCTTCCCTTAACCTGCCGCACCGGCTGTCCGGGTATTCCATTGCCCTCTCCGCGCCCCGTTTCGCCGCATCGATCACCCGCTCTGACGGTCCCAGCGGATTCACATTCACGGAAAAATCAAGCATTCCCTTATATGTATAGATGTCTCCCCCGTGTACGTATTCCATTCTTTCCTCCTGTATACTTTCCAGTTTCTTCTAATTATTCATTTACAGAGCAAAAAGGATCGCAGCCTTCACCGCCCCGAACACCACAAGCATCAGGACTGCCGTCACATACATCAGCTTCCCTGCCCGCCTGATATCCTCCGCTTCGATGGAACGCAGGTCGTCCCCAAGATATTCTTTTTTATACAGCTTTCCAAAATAAACCGCATCCCCTGCAAGACGGATCCGGAGAGCGCCCGCGCAGACAGCCTCGGTCTGTGCCGCATTGGGGCTTGCATGTTTCCGTCGGTCCCGCAGGTAGATCCTCCACGCATTCTTTCCATCCATTCCGGTGAGGAACGCCGCAGTGATCATGAGCAGAGCTGTGATCCTCGACGGTATGAAGTTGAACACATCATCCATCCCTGCCGGAAATCTTCCGAAATACAGATATTTCTCATTCTTATATCCCAGCATGGAATCCATCGTATTGACTGCCTTGTACAGGAACCCGAGCGGCGCTCCTCCCAGAAGCAGGAACAGAAGGGGCGCTGTCACTCCGTCGGATGTATTTTCCGCCACCGTCTCCACAGCTGCCTTGGTCACCCCCTCATAAGTGAGATTCTCTGTATCCCGTCCCACGATCATGGACACGGCCTTCCTGGCCCCGGGCAGATCGTTCTCCTTCAGCCTGTCATAGACCTTCCCACTTTCCTTCACCAGACATCTTGCCGCCAGGATCTGATAGCACCAGAAGCTCTCAACCAAAAACCGCAGCGCAGGGTGTATCATCTGAGCTCCCAAAAGCACCGCAGAAGGGATCAAAAAAGAAAGCCCTGCCGTCAGAAACCACAGCACGGTTCCCGCCGCCAGCTCTCCTCCCGGCGTCTTCGGGAACAGCCTGCGCAGGGTCTTTTCTCCGAATGAAATAAAGTTTCCGATGACCCGGACCGGATGATACAGCCAGACCGGATCGCCGAACAGAAAATCAAGCAGAAAGCCTGCGATGCAGGCCATAAGTGATATCATCATTTACCGGTTACTCCTATTCTGCTATCTCGTCAAGCTGATACCGGATCACTTTTTTCAGATCCTCAAGGCTCACTTCCACCTGATACCCGATTTTCCCAGCGCTGAAGATGATCCTTCCGTAGTTCTCCACGCTGCTGTCGATGGTGGTGGGAAACTGCTTCTTCATCCCGATTGGCGAGCATCCGCCGTGGATATAGCCGGTCAGAGGAAGAAGTTCCTTCTGCTTGATCATCTCTATACTCTTCTCTCCCACACTGTGGGCCGCTTTTTTCAAGTTCAGTTCCTTATTCACCGGGACCACAAACACATAATTTGTCTTCGACTTTCCCACCGTGACAAGGGTCTTGAATACCATCCCCGGATCCTCATTCAGCGCCTCGGCGACTTCCATGCCGTTCACGGCTCCTGTCTGAAGGTAGTTGTAGCTTTTATATTCGATCTTCTTCTGATCCAGTATACGCATGACATTTGTCTTTTCGTCTTTTTTGCTCATCTGTCTGCTCCTTTTTTGTTCAATGCTTTTTTCTGCTCTCAAAGTAAAGAAAGCTGTCGATCGGATCCAGGATATCTGCAAAATCCTCCCTCGGCGCAGCATCAATGTACCGCCTTAAGATCTCCTGCTCATTTTCCTTATATTTTCCGTAATAGATATCGTACAGATTATGTCCTCTGAGATAGATTTTAATTTCTTCCATATACTGTTTTATATCTTCCACACTCTCTATATCCCTGCCGATCACTTCTGTCAGCTTCTGTCCGCTCCTCAGCCGGTGCAGATATTCCTTCCATTTTTCCAGAAAGATCTCGTAGAACTGCTCTTCTGATTCCAGCACTCCGATCTGCGCCATAACTTTCGGATCGAGAAAATAATTTTCAAAGGAATAGTACTTCAGCACAAGTACATTTTTCTCCGTCACCCGGGGAAGCCGGTCCACATCCTCCTCATCCCGGCGCGCATAGTAACTGCAGAGCTGCCGCTTCAGATCCTCCCGGTCCCTGCCGTCTCCGTCCCGGATCATGAGGAAATTATCTTTGATATAGACCTGATTCATATATTTCAGATTCGCATAGGTCTTGATATTGGTACAGCTGTTCGTCGTGATGATCGCAATCCGTGAGAGATTTCCTTCGCTGTCATATGTCTCGGAATAATACTTCCGGATGAGAAGAGGCAGTCTGCTCTTGTCCTGCTTTCCTTCCACGATGAACACAAAATTCACGTTCATCAGGTCATTTGCCGAGTACCCCAGGTCGTCCAGCACGGCGCTGATGTCCGTCTTCTCCCTCACATCTGAGAATCCGTCCTGATCCAGGTACACCTGCCGGATCTGCCTGCTGCTGAAGTTCGGGAGCAGATTCGGCGAATGGGTGGAGAACATCACCTGGTTCTTCCGGGACAGCCTGTACAGGATATCTCCTGACACCTTCTGAAGCTTCGGATGGAGAAATATCTCCGGATCTTCCACAAGAATAAGATCCGCATTCCGCCGCCCCTCTTCCTCATAGGTTTCAAGCAGCGAGAGCATGTAGATACTGCGCATTCCCTTCCCCATGCCTGTCAGCGGCCATTTCTCCTGCTGCCCGGCGCGCCGGATCCCGGCCCCCACCGACAGGGTGCGCTCCACATCCAGGTTCATGGAATACACGATCTCATCCCGCCCGCCGTTCTTCCGGAAGTTCTCATTCACCCTCCGAGAAAATGTGTCCAGATTCAGATTGTACAGCTTGTACTCCAGAAGCTTCGCCGCCTCAAAGGCGTTCAGCTCCTCCGGAGTCTTCTTCTGGATCAGCCCGATACAGGAAAAGCAGTGGTTGCATTTCTTCGCCATATCGAACATACAGCACCCGGAACGCATCTGCTTTAACAGTTCATCCTCCTGCAAAAGAAGCAGATCAGCCTGAAACTTCTCCAGGTTCCGCTCTGCGTCCATATAGTAGATATGAGGAAAAATGCGCGGGATATAGCTGTTGTTCTTCTGATGCCCGTCGCTGTAGCGCACCCGTCCTTCCCGGTTCACGGAGAACTCAAAGATCAGTTCCCCTTCCTGATACGAAGGCAGCTTCCTCTGGAAGTCCCTGTACCACGCCTCATACCTGCGGTAAGTGCTGACGATCCCGTACCTGTGGAACCTCTGCAGATCCTCCTGCGTGATCTGAAGCGTGACCATGATCTCGATGTTCGGATAATTCTCATGAAAATCTTCCTCACGCACAGCATAGTCGCCGCCCACAGCCCGCACCGCATCGAGAACGGCGGTCTTTCCCGTGTCGTTCTTTCCCACAAGGATCAGGGCATTTTCGATATCCCCGATATGCATGTCTCTGATCGATTTAAAGTTCCGAATCCACAGATCCGTGATCTGCATCCCGCCGCCCCCTTTACTTCTGAAGCGCTTTCAGCCCCTCATACATCTTCTCCGTCACCGGAACACTGATCCCCAGCCGCTCCGCTTCCTGCACGATATAGCCGCTGAAGGTCTCCACCTCTGCCCGCTTTCCGGCGCGGATGTCCCGCTGGAGCGAGCTGGTCGCATCCTCTGCCAGCTCATAGTAGAACCTGTGCATGATGGCGTCCACATGCTCCTGCTTCACTCCCACGCCCTTTGCCAGAGCGACTTCATAAGCCTCCCGCACCAGGGCCTCGTATTCCTTCGCCTTCACCGGATCGCTCCTGAGCTGTCCGATAGCATTGTCATAGTATGCACTCTCCGTATTGTACGCACAGTTCAGGATATATTTGCGCCAGATCTCCACTTCGATATCATCTGCAGTCTGATAGTCAATGTCCGCGCCCCGCAGGATCTCCGCCGTTTCTTCCACCTTTTTCCGCTGTGCTTCATCCGCATTCTTGATTCCGATGCGCAGATTGGCGAAATCTCCCTGCTGGGTGATCGAATAGTCTTCATTTGCGAATGCCACGATATAGATCAGCGAATCTACCACAGTTCCCTTTCCCAGAAGATTTCTGATCCGATCGCCCGGATCCACTCCGTTCATGACAGGAATGATGACTGTATCCTCTGTCACGGCGTGCTCCATCTCACGGCAGACTTCCTCAAGGGAATAGTTCTTCACGCAGACAAAAATATAGTCCTGCTCTCCCATTTCGCTGACCGTGACCACCCGCTCCGGCCTCACCCGGATTTCTCCCTTATACTCACTGTGCAGCACAAGCCCGTTCTCAAGGATGGATTCCCTTCTGCTGCCTCTTGCCGCCATCGTCAGATGGCCGCACACTCTGCCCAGCATTCCCGCCAGATAGCCGCCCACGCCGCCGATGCCCACGACAGCGATCCGCTTGTCCAATATTTCCTGATTCATTTTTTGTCTCCATTCTTTCTGTTTTACGAAAATGATCCGCTTACACCAGACGCCTGCTGTCCGGCGCGGCTTCTTCACTTCCCGGCCTTCTGCTGAGGAAGCTCGTCAGAACTCCATCTGCAGTCCCGTCCTGAGCTGATGCACTCTGTCTCCCAGTTCTTCGCGCATGATGCCGTACGCTTCCTCTCCGGTGCAGTGTCCTGTAAATATTTCCTCAACTCCGGTCCTGCGGATCCTCTCCGAAATTTCCCTGACATATTTTTCCAACTTATTGTGCAGATGAAATCCGCCGATCAGCGCCCGCACCTTCCTTCCCGGAAACGCGGCGGCAGCTTCACTGATCACAGTGTCCGCACCGCCGTGGGAACAGCTGTTAAAAACGACGATTCCGCCCGGCGTCTCAAACACAAGACTCTGCTCATGAGCAAAGCAGTCCGCGACCCAGCTTCCCTCTTCCTTCAGGAACATCTTCTCTCTCCTGCCGGCCTGCTCCAGCCCCGGCGTCCTGTGGGAGAGCAGCCAGACTCCCTCCACGATTTCCAGATCACCGGACACGTAAGCCAGCCTGTCCCTGTATTTCCTCAGAAATCCTTCCCGGATGCCGATGTACTTCCAGTCCCCTTCCTTGATCCTGTAGCAGTTCTCCCTGCAGCTGTCTCGTAGATACAGCCGCGCCCTGCTGTTGCGCTCAAAAAAGGTCTCCATGCCGTCCGCATGATCGTAGTGGGCATGTGAGAGCACCGCATAGTCCACTTCCTCCAGCGGAAGTCCCAGTTTCCGCGCATTCTCTGCAAACAGCGCGGACTGCCCGGCGTCAAGAAGGATCCTTGCCTCTCCATACTCGATGAAAAAGCTCAGTCCCCACTCTCCCTGTATCGTATCATTTCCTATGTTACTTCCAATATTGTCCACCAAAACCGTCGCTCTCATGGCTTCCTCCTTGTTCTCCGCGAAACCGCGGCGGCTGTAAAGTCCGGCTTTCCTCTATTCCGATAAATAGATCGATCTGAGCATATGCGTTCCGCTTTCCGTCTGAAACACCCGCTCGCAGAAATTCCGGATCGACTCCTCGCTGTACTGTGACTCATCTGCATTTACCAGATAATCCGCCTCCAGAAGGATCTGATAATCCATCCCTTGGACATCAGTATATGTATGGTGATGTGTAACCAGATAGATCACTCTCTCCTCCTGATCCGCCGGGAGCGCGAACTCTGACAGGAAGATCCTCAGCAGAGCTTCGCTCTCCGCTTCCTGATGATTTCCGCTCGTATTTCCGTACTTTTCCCGGCAGAGAGGGCATGCGATGTCGTGGACGATTGCCGCGATCTCAAGCGTATCCTGGGTTTTCTCATCCAGCCCCTCCAGCTTTCCGATGGTCTGTGCATAAGCGTACACCTTCAGGAAATGCCGCACATCGGACTTGTTTCCTTTATAAAAATCTATCATCTTATTGATCATTCTTGCTTTCAGCATATCTGTCATCCCTTTCGCTGTTGCTGTATTATTTTCGGCTTTTCCGCCATAGAGACATTCTATCTCCGACGGAAAGGGAAAGCAAGAGATTTTGTGTCTCAATTGTCTTTTTCAACGTATGTTTCCGTCTTCTTTTTCAGATCAGAAACATAGCTGAGCTGCTGCTTTCTCAGATATCTGCCGACAAAGGGCCGAAGAAAAAATTTCTTCACAGTGACCTTCTCTGTAAAGTCGATCGTTGTCCTTCCCCGATGATCATAGAAGATCCCCGTCCAGTGACCTTTTATATTCTCATTTTCCACATCAAATTTATCCGTAAAAAATATAAGACGCTGTGATTTCTATCTTCACAGCGCCCGCAGATAATTCAGCACCCATCTCCTAAAAATTGAAATACGGCAGTTCCCGGAACTCTTCCGAAAGTTCTTCGCCCAGTCCGGTCCATCCGAGATTTTTAACGGCCGCAGACTTTTCGTTAGGGAATTTATACTTGTTCAGATAATCAATAAAATCTGCCTCGCTGTAACATACACCGGCTCCCATTCTGTATTTTACAGCCTGCGGACTATGCCACAGCCAGTCGTCGCAGAATTCTATGCAGTACTTTTCAAGATTATCAGCAACAATATCTGGAACCAGGTATATGATGCTGTCCCCATCCGCACTGAGGATCACTTTTTTCACGCTGCACCTCCTTCTAACGCCTGAGCGAATTTCCAAATGAAGCCAGTTTCCCGCAGGACTCATATTCTGTCCTGTATCCCGTATCATTGATCACAAGGAACGGGTTAAATGCATTGACAGTAACCTGGCTTCCATCCGTTTTAGTTATTGTAAAGATCACGGACTGCCCATTATAAGTTCTATAGGATCCGTCTCTTCTGTAAATCACTACGTTGTTTAAGATATCTGTCAGTTTCTCGATCTCGTTTCTGTCCAGCGTGATCGTGTCACCCGGAGGCAGAAACTCTACGGATGCCTCTTTAATATCCGAGGCTTCCAGATCTTCAAAGGGCCTTCTGCCGATCAATGATCTGACAGCAAATACAGACGCCAGCACAGCAAGAATGAGCACAGCTGCCAGGATGAGCACGTTCTTCCTTTTCTTTCTTTTTCCCATACCCCTCTCCTTATCGCTTTCTCCCAAACGGAGCGACTGCCAGCACAACCATAACGAGCAGATAAACGCCGTACAATGTGTACGTTATCGCATTCCCCCACGGAAAGCTGGCCTCAGGATGATTCAATGCATACAGGAAAAACAAGACAGCCGCGGCAAGCATCACCGCTGATATAATCCTGGAAATCTTCTTCGTCATCGCATTCACCCCCTCTTTTTTCTTTTTAAATCCGCACAGTGAACAGCATACCCGATCCCCATACCGATCAGAGAAATCGCAGCACCGGCCGCTGTCATTCCGAATTCCGGCAGATTGAACTTATTGAACGTAACCATATTTGCCGCGCTGAAAGTCGCGTATTCTGCAAGCATGTACATCACACCGAAGCCAAGTGCGAAGAGCCATTTATATTTTCCCCAGTGATTTCCGCTTCCGATCAGCAGGGAAATCCAGAATGTGGCAGCCGGCAGCACTACCCACAGATAAAGGATACTGTAGCCCATCGCGTCATCTCCGTCCGTAAAAAACCAGAACGCAAGGAGCGACACCGTCCATATCAGGAGATAGACAGCGAGCAGGATCAGCCTTGACAGCCGGTTTCTGGTTTTCACCGTATTCGTACTTTCCTCAAGATAATCCAGATAATCTGACATAGGTCTCTCCTCCTTCAGAAGCCGGTCGAGACTGATGTCATATAAGTCGCTCATCCTGACCACGCTTACAATGTCAGGATACGTTTTTCCGGTATCACATAGTTAAAGATATTGGTGTCATTCAATCAATCTTGCCGATAAA